>Ga0116197_1000001_pt1 | contig 74713 bp, 68 predicted proteins | sample ZodSprsou2mmetaG_FD_94480 | JGI IMG/M metagenome (GOLD analysis project Ga0116197, IMG submission 94480) | Hot spring sediment microbial communities from Zodletone spring, Oklahoma to study Microbial Dark Matter (Phase II) - Zodletone Spring... ...
CCCTTACCCAACAGGCGATAAATTATATTAGAAAGAAAGGAATCAATAAATTAAAAATATTTTGAAATATTTTTAATTTCCTTTTGTAAAATCACCTCCTTTTTGCAATGTATTAGACAGAAAGCAAGTTAGTTGTTAGCCAGAAAAACGAGAAAGAAAAAGAGCAGGCTAATAACTATAAGCTAAAAACAGTAACCAGTGATGAGTAATGAGTGAAGTGCGAGAAAGGTAAAAATCAAAAAAGTAACTAGTCCTCAATTTATAATGACTTATTACTTATCACTTATCACGCTCATTGACCAATAGGTCAATGAGCTAAGAAAGGAGGTGAAAAAAATAATGGCCACAGTCATAACCGTTCCCCGTGACTCCAGCCTGCAGTTCAGATTAGTCGTAGGTACTAACCCGGATAATGGAGCTCCGATCATCCAGAGCAAGACCTTCGGCAGCATCAAAGCGGCTGCCTTAGAGCAAGACGTCTATGATGCAGCGACCGCTTTAGTGGGACTGCAGAAATACAGCGTAGATGAGATCAGATTAGGAAAAGAATCGCAACTTACGGAGTAGTCGTTAGTCTTTAACCAGAAAAGATCAGTAACCAAAATTAAAAATAGCTTAACTAATTTACCTTTTCCACAGGTTCCACAGGAAATGTAGGGGATTGATTCATCGAACCCGTCTTTGCGGGGCGGATGAATCCGCCCCCTACCTAATTGGCTAATCGGTGAATTGGTAAATTGGTTAATCGGAAAGGAGGTGAAAAAATAAATGCCAACCGAATTAGGAGAAGTAACCAGTTATAAGAGACTGTATATGCAGTTTAGAGATAGTGCGGCCAAGACCATCAATCTAACCTTGAATAACCCCAAGAATGTTGAGGAGGGAGACTATGCCGATTTTGCTGCCCAGGATGCTGCTATCCAGGGGGTAATGGATACCATCATCACCAAGAACATCTTCCATAATGACGGGAATGATTTGGTCGCCAAGGTCAATGCAAGGATCCTGGATTATAAGTCTACCGATGTAATGGATGTGTAACTCCTTGGTATAAGGGACAGGATTTCCTGTCTATCCAAAAGTAGGGGCTCGATTCATCGAGCCCGGTATTCCGGGGCGGATGAATCCGCCCCCTACTTAATCGGTCAATTGGTGAATCGGCCAATTGATCAATCAACTATCAACTAAAGATTGAAAGGAGTTTATGATCATGTTAGAAGCTATCTTAAGTAAATATCTATTGAATGCCCTATTATTATCTCTCGTCTCTATTTTCTATAGTTTCTTAAAGAATAAGGTAGGAGAGGACAGAGCCGCCACCATCAAAGAGGCTATTCTTTCCGCCATGCTCTGGGCAGAAGAAGAGTTGGGGATAGGGAATGGAAGTAAGAAATGGGAGATCGCCTGGCAGAAGTTGACCGAGATACTAGCAGATAAGAAGATCAGTTTAAGGAAGTCTGAAGAAAAGGCCGTGAAAACCATGATGAAGGCCAATATAGGAAAGATCAACCGAGAGTCTTATGACCTCCTGCTGAAGAAAAAATTAATCAAGGATAAAACCATAGTTCAGCAGTCACTGTTGGCTAAATAACCTATCGTAGAACGGGCGTCTCTCCTGTCTATTTAAGTTTAGGGGTTTGATTCATAAAACCCGTCTTTGCGGGGCGGATGAATCCGCCCCCTACCTAATTGGCTAATTGGTAAATCGGCCAATTGGCCAATCAATTAACGACGGAAAGGAGTTAGTTTCCATGCAGATGCTAAATGAGATCAATAACATTATTATCGCCCCCTACTTTCACCTATTCGAATTTGCCTGTCCCTGCTGCAGACGGGTGATGCTCCATCCCAAGCTGCTTACTAAATTAGGGGAATTAAGAGGGAGGGTGGCAAGGCCGGTTACTATTACCTCGGGCTATCGCTGTTTTATTCATAACCAAGAGGTAGGAGGGGTAGATAACAGCTACCACTGTATCGGACTGGCAGCAGATATCAAGGTAAGAGATATCAACCTAATCGAACTTTTAGAGATCTGCGAGAAGATAGACTTTGCCGGCATCGGATTCTACGAGAAGAGGCAGTTCATCCATCTGGATGTCCGCCCAACCAAGCGCACCCGCTGGCGGGAATAAATTAGTTGTTAGCATCACCCCTACCTTAATCCTCCTCCACCCCTCAAGAGGGAGGATATTGTAATTGGTAAAAAGGAGAATTGTTATATGGATATAAAAACTTTATTGGATATCATCGCTAATCAGGGATTCCCTATCGCCTTGTCGATACTACTCATCTTTCGCATCGATAAGTTTATGCAGGAAATCGTCATTGCCCAGAAAGAGGGATATCGGCAGATCCTGGATAATACCAAAGAGATACATAATACGATCACCAGTCTGAACCAGCAGAATCGTGAGCATTATTCTCTTCACTTTTCGGAGGTGCAGAAAGAACTCAACGGTATAAAGTTAAGATTAGGGAAATAAAAAAGATGGACTATAAAATTAAAACTCGCCCTACTTTACGCAAGGCGAGTTTTGGAGGTATTAAAATGAAAAAGCTATCTGTTTTGTTACTCGATAGTTTTCAAATTAGGGAAATTATATCATATTCTAAAATAATGTCAAGCTCTTTTAGTAAATTTTTTTAACATTTTTTTTGGCGGAGGGGGTGGGATTTGAACCCACGGATACTTGCGTATCGCCGGTTTTCAAGACCGGTGCATTCGGCCGCTCTGCCACCCCTCCGCTTCCTATTTATTTTTTACTAATAAAGGATAACACCTCTTATCTGGTTGGTCAAGAAAAACTTAGCAAGCATCAGGTTCAATGAATTAAATCCCTACATTAACATGAACAGTTGGGACGCCCTTCCTACTAACAACTATCAACTAATTTAATTGGTCAATCGGCGAATAGGTAAATTGGTCAATTATTTAATTATTTACTATCGAGTTATCTTTTCAACTCCTCCCATATAAGGACGAAGAACATCGGGAATAATTACGCTTCCGTCTTTTTGTTGATAGTTTTCCAAGATGGCAACCAGCGTCCTCCCCACCGCCAAACCAGAACCATTTAAAGTGTGGACAAAATTCACTTTCTCTTTTTCTTTTGAGCGATATCTTATCATCGCTCTCCTGGCTTGAAAATCTTCACAATTACTGCAAGAAGAAATCTCTCTATATCTTCCTTGAGCCGGCAACCACACTTCGACATCATAGGTCTTGGCTGCTGAAAAACCTATATCCCCGGTGCAAAGAACAATGACCCGATAGGGCAGCTCTAATCTTTTTAAGACTTCCTCGGCATTTTTAGTTAAAGACTCCAGCTCATGATAAGAATTTTCCGGCGTACATATTTTTACCAACTCCACTTTGTTAAATTGGTGCTGTCTGATCAAACCCCTTACATCTTTACCATAAGAACCGGCTTCTTTGCGAAAACAAGCCGTATAGGCGGTATAATAAAGAGGCAGGTCATCCTCATTTAAGATCTCCTGCCGATGAAGATTAGTTAAAGGTACTTCGGCAGTAGGCACCAGGTAAAGACCATTTTCACATTTAAATAGATCACTTTCAAACTTGGGCAGCTGTCCGGTGCCGGTCATCGTTTCGGAATTGACTAAAAAAGGAGGGAATATTTCTTGATACCCGTGTTCATTGGTATGAAGGTCGAGCATAAAATTAATAAGTGCTCTTTCCAATTTAGCCCCCATCCCTTTTAATACGGTAAAACGGGCGGAGGCTAAGGCTGCTCCTCTTTCAAAGTCGAGTATATTCAGGGCTTCCCCGATATCCCAATGGGCTAAAGGAGTAAAATCGTATTCCCGCGGCTTTCCCCATTTCCTTATCTCTATATTACTCTTTTCGTCCTCTCCCAATGGCACACTTTGATGAGGAATATTGGGGATTTCCAGTAATATTTTAGCCGTCTTTTCCTCTGTTTCTTTTATCCGGGCATCTAATTCTTTGATCTTTGCCGATACTTCTTTCATGGCTAAAATCTTTTCCTGCGCATCCTTCTTTTCTCTCTTTAATTTTCCGATCTCTTCACTGACCGTATTTCTTTGTTCTTTTAAGGCATCCGCTTCTAATAATAGCTTTCTCCTTTTCTCGTCCAGGTTTAATACTTCTTCTAAATCCATTTTTTCTTTTCTCTTCTTTAATGCTTCTTTTACTTTTTCCGGATTTGAACGGATAAGTTTTATATCTAACATTTTTTCTCCTTCTTTAATCATATTACTAATAATATAGCTATCGTGAGTAGCGTTTAGCGTATAGTGACAGGCGATACGCCTCTCCTACTAACGACTAATTTTATCCCTTAATAACTCCCAATGGCCGCATCCGCACCACTTTTCTGGATATCCCGGTCTGATGCATCACTTCCACCACTTCGTTTACATCTTTATAGGCATCGGACATCTCTTCGACTAGGGTTCCCCGGCTTTCCGCTTTTACAATGATCCCCTTTTCTCTTAATTCCTGCTGAATGTCTCTCCCCCGCGCTTCTTTTTTGGCTTTCATTCTACTCATGATCCTTCCTGCTCCATGACAGGTTGAACCAAAAGTCTCTTCCATGGCTTTTTCGGTCCCTACCAAGCAATAGGAGCAACGTCCCATATCCCCGGGAATTAATACCGGCTGCCCTATCTTCTCATATTTTTTCGGAATATCTGGATGAAACGGGGGGAAAGCCCGGGTAGCACCTTTCCGGTGCACGCACAACTTCATTTTCTTTCCCTCAACATGATGTTCTTCTATTTTGGCAATATTATGAGCTACGTCATAGATGAGCTTTAATCCTAATGTTTCCGGAGTGCTGCTAAAAACTTTGGCAAAAACTTCACGAGTCCAGTGCATGATACATTGACGATTAGCCCAGGCATAATTCGCCGCACCGGCCATAGCAGCATAATAGTTTTTTCCTTCCGGTGAAGATAGAGGTGCACAGGCCAATTGCCGGTCAGGGAGTTGTATTTTATATTTCTGTACAGCTTTTTGCATCGTAGTCAAATAATCGGTACAGACCTGATGCCCTAATCCCCGGGAGCCGCAATGAATCATGACGGTAATCTGGCCTTCTTCCAATCCCAATTCCCGGGCGATTTCCGGTTCATAAACCTGATCGATCACCTGAATCTCCAGGAAATGATTTCCCGAGCCAAGAGTGCCCAATTGAGGTTTCCCTCTTTCCAGGGCATGCTGGCTGACCAGATCGGAATTCGCCCCTTTCATGCACCCTTCTTCTTCGGTAAATAAGAGGTCATCTTCCCAACCAAAACCCCGCTCTATTGCCCACTTAGAACCTTTTCTTAATACATCTCTCATTTCATGAAAGCTTATTTTTATCTTTCCTTGTGAGCCGACACCGGAGGGTATCGCTCTAAATAGTTCATTCACCAGGAGTTCAACTTTCGGTTTTACTTCTTTTAAAGTTAAATTAGTCCTTACTAATCGCACGCCACAACTTATGTCAAAGCCCACTCCTCCGGGGGAGATGACTCCCTCATCATCGGAAGCAGTAGCCGCTACGCCGCCGATACAAAAACCATAGCCCCAGTGGATATCGGGCATGGCCAGTGAACGCCCCACAATCCCCGGAAGACAAGCTGTATTGGCGACTTGCTCCGGAGCCTGATCCTGGCGTATTTTTTCTAATAAATTTGAAGAGGCATAGATCAGTCCGGGGACTCTCATGCCGGCATTATAAGTTTTAGGAATTTCCCAGCGATACGCATCTATCCTGTTTAAAGGTCCGTCCCAAGATTCTTTCATATTAATCATCTCCTTTATATAGACGATTACATAGATTTAAGAATATACTTATAACAAATAAATCATAAATAATAATAAGGTTCTGCTTAAATAAATTTCTATTTTTATAAGAATGTGACCCGAGCTGTATTTAAATATCGAAAATGACCTGGGCTCTCCAGAGTCCGCTTTCCTCATCTTTTTTAATTTCCAAATGATGGTAAGTTGCGGCTTTTATCTCTCTTTTTATTTTATGGCCGAGTTGGTCAATAGTCCTTCCCTTAATTTCTGCCCTGATTTGATTTTGAGATAAATCTTTGATGGTAAACCTATTTAAGATCACCCATTTTGTATCACTTATATATAAAAGTTCGTTAAGCCAGGCGAAGAGCAGGCCTTCCGGATTATCCGCTTCCAGTTTTATTTTATCAGCAAAGTTTTCTTTTAAATTCCTGGTGTCTCCGGCAATAATTTCAAACATTCCCCTGGCAGCATTAATAAAAACTTCTTTTTCGGTTTTCCCGTAGGCTGCTATCCCGATATCTGCTGTATGCTCAAGGATCTCAAATTCTTTCATAGATATTTATTACCTTTTTCACCCCTACCCAAACCCTCTCCCCTCGAACGGGGAAGGCGGGGAAGGGTCTTAACTTGTTGAACTTTTCAAATAAACAAAAAAACTCTCATCGCTTAGTAATATCTACTACTAGGGACGAGAGTTTGATCACGTGGTGCCACCCTGATTCAATAGGAAATTTCCTATCCTTCATTGGCTTATGTTTTAACACATCTTGTAGATGCGTTTCCGGATATTTTAATTTCCCCGGAAATATTAAAAAAGGGCGGAATTCGATAAAGCCCATACTGATTCTCACCAGCCATCAGCTCTCTGGAAATAACCCTTATCTACTTTCCCTTTCAATTTTTTTCTTGTATGGTATTTTGTTACCAATATTATAGGTTTTAATCACTCTTTTTGTCAAGCTTTGTAAAAGAAGGTTTCGAGTATCGAGTTAAGAAAAATAAAAAGAGACAAAAAACTGTTTTCATCTTCTTGACATTCGACTGACCGGTCAGTTAAAATATTAATCGATTAATCATTTCGAGAGGAGCAAAGGCTACACCATGAAAAAAATTGCTGATCTGGTTATAAAATACGCCTGGCTAATAGTGATAATTACGCTTGTTATCACCATTTTGGCAGGTTCACAAATAAATCGGTTAAATATCGAAGATGATATTACCAAATATATGCCGGAGGATGACCCGGAAATTAAGTTTTATCGGGAGGTCGTGGATAAATTCGGCGGTTCACAAGCAGAAACGGCAGTAATCTCTCTGGAATACGATGGACTTTTTCAGGTAGAAAATCTTCGGAGCGTAAAAAACATTATTGATGAATTAGAGGGTATTCCCTATATACAATCCGTCACTTCTTTTTTAAATATGCCTGAAATTATCAGCACTGAATACGGATTAGAAGTCAAGGATCTGGTAGAGATCTTTCCGGAAAACAATGAAGAGGCCGGGAAGCTTAAAGATCGGCTTCTAAACAATAATATGGTGAAGGGCAAATTTATATCTGCAGACGGCAATGTCACCCTATTAATCATAGCATTAAAAGAAGGTTATTCGGCAACAGGAAGCGAGCTAAAAAATAGTTTAATCAAGGTCATTGAACCTATAAAAGGAAAGGCTACAAAAATATATTACTCCGGCCTGCCCTTAATGAGCGCAGAAATATCCCAGAGTTCCCGGAGTACTATGAGTTTAGCTATTGCCGCTATCCTTATCATGCTCTTTGTCCTTTTCTTCTGCTTTCGAAGTGTTCGGGGAGTCGTACTACCCCTTTTTGTCGCTTTATTGTCTTCGGTGTGGGTTTTGGGATTAATCGCTTCTACCGGTAGAAATGTCACCATGGTAGCTGCCATCCTGCCGGTTATCATGATATCTTTGGCCACTGCTTATGGGATACATTTTGTCAGCCGTTATTATGAAGATAGATACCGCTTTGAACCGCTAACAGCAGTTAAATTGGCTTTTCGACATACTTTTTTACCTATAATGATGAGTGCTTTGACCACGATGGCTGGTTTTTTATCTCTTTCCGCTGCCATCGTAAGGCCGATTACCGAATTTGGTATTTTTTCTACCCTGGGAATATTTTTTGCCTTTATACTGGCAACTTTCTTCCTGGGTGCTTTTTATAGACTTTTTCCTCCTCCCAAAATACATAAAAAATTCTCTTCTGATTCTAACGATCTGATCAATAAATTATTGAACCTTATTTTTTATCTGGTTTCAGAAAAAAAGAAGACGGTTATCGTGATTTTATTAGTGGTGGTTTTAGCAGGAATCGGCTTTGCTACCCGGATCATACCCGATTCTTCCATGGAATCAAGATTGGGAGAAAAGAACCAAGTGGTAAAAACCTTGAATTATTTTAAAGAGAAATTTGGCGGGGTCGATACCCTTTATATTTACACGGAAGCTGATAATGTCAAGAACCCTTACGTCCTAAGACAGATAAAAAAAATTGAGGATTACTCGGAACGGCTCCCTTCACTAACGGAACCATCTTCGATCAGCGATTTTTTAATCGACCTTAATGATGCCATGGAAAATAAAAAGATCATCCCTGCCAATTTGGGAAAGATCGATAATCTCTGGTTTTTTGCCCAGAATAATGAATACCTTACTTCTATGGTGGGAGATGGGGATAAAGAAACGCTGGTATCCCTTAAGGCAAAAGAAATGACTTCTGATGCCCTTGATCTATCCATTGCTAAAATACGGGCATTTATAGAAACCATTCCCAAAAATGTAAAAGAGGTCGATCTTCAATCATTAGAAAAAGAAGAAGTCAAAAAATATTTCCCTTATATTGCAGAGGAAATTATTTCTTCCCTTCAGGCTAAAGGCATACAGATAAAAGATGTTGACGGTTTCAAGAACGAACTGATTCAATTGGCTGCTCAACCAAATAGTGAATTTGAAAGAAAAGACCCGGCATTTATTGCTGAAATATTGTCTCTTTCTACTTTAGAAATTGAAGATTTAGGATTGACCAAGGAAGAGATTGCACCTTTACTTTCATCTTATATCCAAGATGAGCAAAGCGCAGACCTCTTTATAGATGAACTGATGAGTCAAATAGGCTTATCAGAAGATGATGCTCTTTATTTACAAGAAATATTGGAAGTTTCTCGGGATATGGCACAGGAAAGAGAAAAAGTAAAAGAGGCACAAATAAGAGCAGAAAAATATTTAGATGCGCCCCTAACCGATGAGGAAAAGGATATCTTGTGGTATTTGAATGATAAAGTGGTTTTTGTACCTGATGATCATGAAGCTTCCAAACTCTCTTTTCGGCTGAGCGGAACACCGGTCATTATGGATCGGGTGAACCGCAGTGTGTTCAGGGGACAGATCAGGAGTATCATCCTGGCCTTTTTGCTGGTGTTTACCATGTTGGTCATTCAATTTAAATCGGTTAAAATCGGATTATTTTCTATGGCCCCTCTTGTTTTAACTATTATCACTACTGGTGGTGCTATGGGCTTCTTTAATATACCCTTGAATTTTTCTACCATGATGGTAGCAAGTATCGCCATAGGAGCAGGGATAGATTATACCATTCACTTTATTTCCCGCTATAAAAATGAAATAAAGCACAAGGATGCAAGAGAGGCACTAAAAATTACTCTGACCGGAACCGGAAGAGCGATCCTCTTTAATTCCATTTCTATTGCAGCCGGGGTTCTTGTACTCAGCTTTTCCAACATTAAGATGATGGCCTCTTTCGGCCAATTGATCGGAAGTGTTATGCTGGTAAGTGTTATATATACTCTATTGCTTCTTCCTATATTGTTGGCTAAAATCGATTTTAAATAAAAAGGAGTGAAAATAGTGAAAATAGTGAAAATAAGAAAATATGGTTTGTTGGTGATTACTGTTTGCTTGCTTGTTTTTGCGTTAAGTATGGTATCTGTGTCCTATGCAGAAGGAGCGGAGGCAGCCCTTAGCCTTAGCGCGGATGAAATTATAGATAAAGTGGAAGAGTACTCCCCTGATTATACTAATCAAAAAACTCTTTCCGAAATGATTCTCCTTGACCAGAAGGGAAATGAAGAAGTCAGAGAGATGGTGATGTTTTCTCAAGAAGGGGAAGAGGGAAAAAGCAGTATACTTGTTAGGTTTCTCTCTCCTAAATCGGCAAAAGGAGTTACGCTTCTAAATATCAATGATGGAGAAAGAATAGAGTTATATATGCCTGCCTTTGGCAAACCCAGGCGAATCGCCGGGGCTATAAAGGGCGAGGAATTTATGGGTACCGGCCTTTCCTATGAAGATATGAGTTTTGATTATAAAGATAAAGACTATGAAAAAACACTTTTGGAAGAAACAGAAGGAGAATACATTGTAGAAGTTTTACCGAGTGGAGAAGATGTGTCTTATGAAAAAATCATTATTCATGTAGATAAAGAAAAGTTTTATGCCAGAAAAGTAGAATTTTACAAAACAAGTAATGAGTTAACCAAAACCTTGACCATCAATAAAATACAAATTGACGATAAAGGTAAGATCACGCCGATGGAGATAGAATTTACAGATATAGCAGAAGGAAATAAAACCAAAATAGTCATCAAAGAAATAGAGTACGATGTCGAATTGTCATCCGATTTCTTTAGTATCAGGACCCTGTCAAAGCCGACACTTTGAGTCAGTTGTTAGTGAATAGTATTTGGCAAATATAGTAACAAGTAATGTGTAATGAGTAAAAAAGAAAAATTCAGGAAATGGAATAAAATAGTATTACCTATTGAGTATTGCGTTAGGGAAATAGTTGCCAAGGTCAAAAATCGTATCTTGTAAAAAAGATAGAATTTAGAAGTTAGGAGTAGGGGTTCGATTCATCGCACCCGCCGCTGTGCTATACTCTATAATATACCCGATATTCAATACGATTAAATAAGATTAAATAAGAGGAGGAAATATGATTCAACAAAATAGGATTTTTTTAACAATTTTAATCATTTTGTTGCTTTCTACTTCTGTATTAGCCGGAAGTTTTTCCGGTACTTTAACTTATTCCGGGCAATATAATTTTGCCCAAGATGAGCTGTCAAATACTCTAAATTTGGACCTTGACTATATTCATAGCCTCACCGACGATATCTTTGTAGAGGGAGATCTGCTCATTAGATATTCTGACAGTTCTTCTACCAATCCTCTGATGATTGTACCCAAGGAACTGTATATTGGCACTTATGACCTTATTATTCCTAATTTAGATTTAAACGCAGGCAGGCTGATTGTAAGCTGGGGTTCATCGGATATGTTTAGCCCTTTGGATAACTTTAATCCTTCGCCTCCCGGGATATCTTTTGCGGATAGATCCTCCAGAAAGAGCGGAGTCTGGGCGGTTGATGCAACTTATTATCTCAATGATATCACCTATCTGCAGGGACTATATCTTCCTCATTTTACTCCCTCATTCATGCCTGCAGGGTATGAAGAACAATTATATCTTTCCATGTTTTCTCCGGGATTTCAGGCACAGGGAATAGAAATAGATTCTATTAATTTAGACCGTAGTCTTCCCAAAAAACCAGCATGGGGAGTGAAACTGGGAAGAAGTTTTTCTACTTTTGATGCAGCGATCAGTTATTATAACGGATATTATCCCTTTGCTTATCCTGCGTCGGTAGAGCTCACTCCCGGAACTTCCGGGACATCTTTGAATTTAGGGTTGGAGTATCCCAAGAGAGATATCTTTGGATTTGAATTCCAGGGAGATTTCCCGGGGATTGAAGGGGCTACTTTAAGAGGGGATTTAGCCTATATCATCCCACAACCCTGGCAAGTACAGGGTGAAGATATGCTAAAAGATCCTTACCTGAAAGCAATAATTGGTGCGGATTATACTACTTCTTTTGACCTCTACCTGAATGTAGCTTTTATTTGGGGATTTATCCTTGAAGAAGGAAAGCAATGTTCCCCTTATATTTTACTAAATGCCGAAAAAGACTTGAAAGATTCCAAGCTCACTCCGAATTATGTAGGAGTAATAAACCTTCAAGACGGAAGCATGATAAATTCTCTCGGTGCCAGTTATGATTTCACCGATGATTTTTCAATGACCCTCTCTTACGTTAAGATTTTTGGGGACCAGGATTCAAAGCTGGGGCAGGTAAAAAGCGCAGAGGGATTATATGTCTCAGCAGAGTGGTGTTTCTAATGGATAGTGAAAAGATGAACAAAAAAGAAAAAATTTTAGAGGCTGCCCGGGATACGTTTTTTAGCAAGAGCTTCTACGAAGCCACCATGGATGATATCGCTCAGCTTTCCGGAATAAAAAAATCTACTATCTATTACTATTTTCCTTCTAAAATAGATTTGGCTTCAGAGCTTTTGGAGCAACATATAAAAAATATTTTTGAAAAGACCAGCGAAATAATTGATACCACCCATAATATTAAACTACGGATTAAAATGATCATAGACTTTTATCTAAAACTTTTAGCAGAAAATTCCAAAATATTTATTATTCTGGAAAGAATTGCTTATGATTTTATGCAAAAAGACCACAGCAAAAAAAAGATAAATAAGCTCTTCGAAAAGTTAAGAGACAAACAGAAGAAATTGAGTGACCTCTTTGGAGACATCATCTTATCTTCCGGTAAAAAAGTAAGCGGAGATCTATTTTTATATTCCCTGGTTGCTGCCCTGGGAAGAGTTATTTTTGAAAATGTGTCTCAAGGAAGAACTCCCAAGAAAGAGGATCTCCTGGCTATCGGCGATATTTTCATCGCCTCAGTAAATTGATACAGAGAACCGTCCCCTGTATCAATTCTATTCTTCTTTGCTTTTGAAATAAAAATTTCCGACGGCAATAATGGAAACAGTTACGATTAAAATAAAAGATATGGCATTGATAACCGGGGTAGACCCATCTCTTACCTGTTGATATAAAATGATAGGCAGGGTGGGTTGAGAGCTAATCAGGAATGTGGTGGTATTAAAATTCTCAAAGGACATCAGGAAGGCTATGGCTGCACCTCCTATAACCGAGGGCTTGAGATACTGAAGGGTAATAAACCAGATAACCGAAAATCGATTGGCGCCAAGATCGGACGCGGCTTCTTCAAGCGTTCTATCAAATTTTCTTAACCTTGCTGAAATAACCATGGTTACGATAGTGGTAATAAAGGAAAACTGACCAAGAACTATAAGCCAGAAACCTGGCCTTAGTATTTTTATATCAATCCCAAAAACATTCTCAATAAATAATCCTACTGTAGTCGAGAATAAAAGTATGGATATACCGAGAATAACTCCCGGAATAACCAAGGGAGCGATCATTAAGAAATATAAAGCACCCTTAAATTTGAAATCTTCCTGTTCAAAGAGAAAAGCAGCCATCGTTCCGACAATAGTTGAAAAGATAGAAACTGAAATTGCTACTTTAAAGGAAGTAGCTATCGCCCTTAAATTCATTTTGTCATAAAATATACCAATTTTTTCAGGCCCTTTCCCAAAAAACCAATCAAAAGTAAACCCTTTCCAGGGCAAAGAGGGGAACATAGAATCATTAAAGGCCAGAATCATGGTGATAACCAGCGGAGCAAATAGAAAAATAAAATAGAAAAGTGCAAAAAGCCTGTAACCCGATAAATAACTTTTAGAATTTGGTAATGTTCTTATCATCTAACTACCTTCCTGAAATCCTGTTTGGTTACTTTCAAGGCAATCCATATTATTAAAGAGGATAAGGCTAACAATAAAAACCCAAAGGCAGCTCCCTGATTCCAATTAAAATAAGTGATGATCTGATTGTATATCTGTTCGGTAAACCATAGAGAGTTCTTGCCCCCCATGAGTTTCGGGGTCAAATAGCTGCCAAGAACCAGCATAAATACAATGATACTTCCGGACATGATGCCAGGCATTGAATAGGGAATAATGATTTCACGCCAGATGGCTATTTTCTTTGCTCCCAGGTCATAGGCTGCTTCGATAAGAGAATCATCAAGACTTTCCATAACCCCTATAATTGGTATAATCATAAAAAGCATGGAGGTATAAACCAGCCCCATTATCATGGTAATATCATTATAGAGCATCTCTGTGGGCTGTTTGAATAAACCGATACCTACCAAAAAATGGTTAAGTACTCCGCTTTCCCGCAAAAGTATCATCCACCCGTAAACTCTGATTAATTCACTAACCCAAAAAGGAACTAAAAGCAAAACCGATAATACTCCCTGTATTCTTAAATTAACAACTTTAGTAATAAAAAAGGCGATAGGAAGCGCAATAATCAGTACAATAAAGGTTACCATTATAGAATACATTGCGGTCCGTACGAAGGTAAGCCAATAAATCGGTTCGGTAAAAAAAGCGCTATAATTTTTAAGGGTAAATCCTGACCTTCCCAAGAATGACATTCTGAGCAACTCAAGATGCGGAAGTACGATCAATAAAAATAACCATAAAAAAACCGGGATAAAGAATATAACAAAACTCCATCTTATTTTAGATATTTTAGAGCTCCTCATATATCTTACCATCCGTTTTATTGAAGCATACCGCAGCTTCAGGATCCCAACCTATTTTTATCTTGTCCTTGGCTTTGATATAATCAAATTGCTTGTTCTGCGGCAGAGAGACAATAAGCTCTTGTTCTGAATTTTCAGGTACGACCAGCAGCTTGCTGTTCGCGCCATCAAAGAGTATTGCCTTGACACTAACATTCAAGACGTTCAGATTACTTTGCCCCATCTTTGGATTAATAATTACCGCCTCCGGCCTGACGTACAATTCGATAAGATCATCATCCTTTTTCAAATCAATAGGCTTGCTTAATTTAAAGCTTTTACCGTCTACGGTATCAGCGAAAAAGTTGCCCTTTTCATCTTTTCTTTGTTTTACAATAAATTTATTATTTTTTCCTACAAATTGAGCAACAAAAGCAGAAGAAGGATTGGCATAAAGGTGTTGAGGGGTATCAAGTTGTTCAAAATGTCCGGTATTCATGACCGCTACATAGTCGCTCATCACCATAGCCTCTGATTGGTCATGGGTTATATATACAAAGGTGGTACCTACTTCCACCTGAAGTTTTTTGAGCTCAATTTTCATATGCTCTCTCAATTTGGCATCAAGAGCTCCCAGGGGTTCATCCAGAAGAAGAGCCGATGGTTCAAGAACCAAGCATCGCGCTATAGCCACTCTTTGTTTTTGTCCGCCGGAAAGTTGAGTAATTTTTTTTAATCCATAATCCGGAAGCCCTACCCTTCCCAACATTGAATTGACTTTTTTTTCGACACTTTTACCTTTTTCCCCTCTCCTTCGAAGGCCAAAAGCAATATTGTCATGAACATTCATCATGGGAAATAAAGCAAGGTTTTGAAAAATAAGGTTTACCGGTCTTTTATTGGCTTCAATTCCCAGCATATTCTTTCCGCCAATTTCGACTGTTCCGCTTGTTGGTTGAAGAAAACCGGCAATCATTCTTAATAAGGTAGTTTTTCCGCAACCAGAAGGTCCCAGTATTGAGAAAAATTTTCCGTCCTCAACATCGAAGGAAACCTTATCCACGGCCGTGAAATGACCAAATTTTTTAGAAATATTTTTTACAGATAGTGCAATCTTCTGCATTGTAGCACCTTCCGTGCATCCATATTTATTATAAAAGAGAAGCAGGCAGTGTTTTCACTGCCTGCTTAATTTATTTATTTTGCAGCTTGAATTCTATCCATTACTTTACCTTCCATTTCTTCAAGTCCTGGAGGTACGGTGGGATACCAGTTTATATTCGCAAGAACTTCGGGAGGTAATCCTCGGGCAAAGTTGTCGGCAATTTCCGGATCAAGATATTTTCCGGCATCTTTTGAGGCTGTGCCATAGGTTTCTACATTGGTAAACACTGCTGCATTTTCCGGTCTAAGTATAAAGTTTATCCATTTATAAGCGCCTTCAACATTTTCAGATTTTGCCGGAATGGCAAAGGTATCAACCCATGCCAATGCACCACTGGTCGGAGCAAGATAATCGATATTTGGATTTTCCTTATGAAGCTTCCATCCTGCTTGCTCCCATGCCATGGCTGCCCAAACTTCACCTGATCTCATTGATTCAAGCAATTGATCACCGTTGTCCCAATAATTTCTTAGAACAGCCTTCCCGGCAATAAGCTTTTTGGCAATTTCATCAAGAAATTTTTGATAACCTACCGGGTCATTGTATAGAGCAAAGGGATCGTATCCGAATGAAAATCCCATGGCAATAAGTGTAGGTCTTTTCATCCTGTAGGAAACTCTTCCGGTATATTTCGGGTCAAGTAAATCTTTGTAATCTTTTACATCCGGTGCTTTTTCAAAGTTAACCACCAGACCTGAGGTGCCATAAACATGGGGCACTGCATAAGATTTACCATCAACAAGGGTATTCTTTTTAACGGCTTCAACCAAAGAAGGATCAAGCTGGTCAAGATTCACTTTGGAATAATCGATCGGTTGATAAATACCATACTCAGCCACTACAGAAGAAATTCTATCCTGTGAAGGTTGTGCAAGATCAAAGCCGCCGCCTCTGGTAGCCCTTAATTTTGAGATCATCTCCTCGTTATTACTCAGAATAACCTGAACTTCTATCCCTGTCTCTTCTTTAAACTTTGCTACAAGCTCTTCCGGTGCATAACCTGCCCAGGTAATAAGACGTAATACATTGGGAGCCGATAGCGCTATGATCTGACTACCGACACCGAAAAGCACTAAAGATACCAGTAACAAAAACACTGTCAATTTAATGGTCTTTTTCATTATTTTCCTCCATGTAAAATTTTTTTTAATTAATTTGATGCTTGATGCCATCAATTATGAGAGACACGATGTCTCCGAAAAATAAATTTTACTTGTTCTGCCTCCCCCCTCCTTTCTTTCTTGTTTTACGGTTTGTTTTCCCTCATCTACGGTACTATGATTGCTTTATATTACGGGTGGCAAGCCTCTCGTGGAAATGATACAGAGAACCGTCCCCTGTATCATTTATACACCATATTCTTCCTGAATAAATTTGATATTATTATGAGCATTTTCAAATTTCACTTTTCCGTAATTATAGAAATCGAATTTGATCTTGGAAATATTATTCTGGATCATGCTCCAAATGAACCAGAAAATGTCGGGAAAGGGTTTAAAAATATCAATCAGGTAGAGGGTTTTTTCGAACTCCTTGTCCTCACAGTAATGCCTTACTATACTTTTCTCTACATCTCGCGGAACTAAAATCTCCTGGAACATATCCGCCAGATCATAATAGCGAGGTGCCATCCCCGCATACTCCCAGTCAATAAGATACATCGGTTCAGGATATCTTCCCCGATCAGCCTCATCTACCAGCACGAAATTATCCGCTAACAGATCATTATGGCTTGCCGTGTATTCACTCTCCGGAATATTGATCGTTTCGGCGATCTTTTCCAGGTTTTTAATTATACCATCAATATCAAACTCCGGACAACTAATCTCCAGATTGTTTAAGATCCTGTGCATCTCTTTCACTTTATTTAAAGGATTAAAGATTTGAGGGAACTCAACTCCACTTTGGTGAATTTTTCGTATTGGCCTGGCAATCTTTTCATGAAGCTCTTCCTTTAAGAAATCAGAGTTTTTTAATACATACCCCGGAATAAATTCTACAATGGTAACCCTATATTCAGGCATATATTTTACTAGTTTAGGTGAAATGCCTACCTTGGCTACTCTCCTCATGATTTCTGCTACGATGCTTCTACTAATGAAAGTCTCTGTTTTATCACCGTAGATTCTTATGGTAAGATCCCCTTTTTCAGAACGCACCCGATACAATTTATTAGTAATACCACCACTTAATACACCTATCTTTATTGCTGTGTTCTTCCACTCTGGCATGAGTTTAAAAAATAGTTTTTCGGTAAACTCTACATCTAAAAGATTCGTGACTTCGCTCATCTTGCCTCCATTTTTTATAAATTTTTTAAATTTAGATTTTTCAAAGAAAGTATGCTACTTCTACTTTGTCCTAATATAAATTATGAGGAATAGATCTTTTTTATTAGGATAATTCACCTCCCGGCTGGTTAGTTTGTTCTCTATTTTTCTTACTGAAAAGGTTTAATACAAATATACTGACCATCACGACTAAAATGATCAAGAAAGACATAGCTGATGATGCCCCATCTTTGCCATCCTTTTCCAGGTTCACAACCGATATAGCAGCCAGATGAACATCCGGGGAAACTAAAAAAATAACAGCACTGATGGTGACCATGCTACGCATAAAATAGTAGTTAAGATTACCAAAAAACGAAACCTTGTTTAGAGGAAAAACTACTTTGGAAAAGCTGGTGAGTACAGTAGCTCCCAGACTGGTAGCTGATTCATCCATTTCTTTATCGATATTTTTCATATTGGTAATACTTGACAAGGTGCCCAGAGTAAAATTACAGATCACTACACTGATAATTACCAAAGCGGCTTTACCGTAGAGAAGGTCGCCAATATGGAGAAAACGAGTATTAAATATTAAGATATAACTTAATCCCATCACCAGTCCGGGTATAGCAGCCGGAATAACTGACAGCAAATAGAGAGGCTGGGCAAAAAATGGATTCTTCTTTTCAATAATATAACCATTTACCATAGTCAAAAAAGAAGCTGTAATGGCAACGATAATGGATATCCATAAACTGGTCCATAATACCCCCATACCGCCCGGTATCCTGAAATTAAAATGCTTGAGAGTGGGAGTCCAATTGTACATCCAGAGACTTATAAACGATTTGCAGATTATCACCAAAATTACGGAAAGCAGTATGAGGGTGATAACCCAGCAGTAGCTTGTAAAAATCCTTTTTTTAAAAGCACCGGAGGGGGTCAGGGTGGGTTTGGCATGACCACTGATCAAAGCAGTATTCCTTTTTGTAAAATAGTAATTTAAGAGAAAAGCAATGACCGAAGGAACCAGCAAGACTACCGCAATGGTGGCACCCATATCAAAGCGCTGCATGCCTATGACCTGAAGGTATATCTCGGTAGCCAGTACTTTGTAGTTCTGTCCAATAATAATGGGGTTACCGAAATCTGTAATAGCTAAATTAAAAACTAAAGCTGCTGCGGAAATGATACCATAGCGAGCTGTGGGAACAGTTATTTTGTAGAAAATTTTTACATCGGAAGCACCGAGGCTGGATGCGGCTTCATCAAGCCGGGAATCAACCGCCGAAAGAGTAGTATAAAGGATGATCATAGCATGAGGGAATGAATATAAAACCTCTGAAATAATGATGCCCGTTGCTCCGTAAATATTCCATTCTGTATGAAGTAGTCCGGTAATCAGACCATTTCTGCCAAATAGGGATACCAAGGCCATTGCCTGGAGAAGGGATGGGGCAACAAGAGGCGCCATAGCCAGAAAATAAAGTATCTTTTTCCCCGGTATGGTGGTCCTGGTCAGTCCATAAGCAAAGAAGAAAGCCAGAATGGTGGTGATCAAGGTGACCCACAAGGAGACATTTAAGCTGTTATACAGAGACTGCACTATAGTAGGAGTAGAGAAGTAATGAATAAAATTATTAAGGGTTAATCCTTTGCCAAAAAAATGAGTTTCCGGATTGTAGGGGGTAATGCTCAGGCGTAGAATATTACTTACCGGAACCAACATAAAGAGAATAAGGAAGAGACCTATTAGTCCTCCCGCAATATATATTACTAATCTGTCATCAAGTATCTTCCGTTGGCTTAATTCAAGTTTTTCCACTTTTGTATTGGGCATCTGCTTCTCCTAATTATTCATCTTTAAAAACCATGAACTCTTCAGGGGGGAAGTAAAGGGTTAAGGTCTCGCCCCGTTTAATTTTCATCTCTTCAAAACCTCTTTCCAGGCAATCAATGACTATTTCCATCTCTCCGACTCTGAATAATAGTCGTACCATAAGTCCCAGATAGTTTACCACGATAAGTTTTCCTTCCAGTAGATTCTCTTTAGGCCGTTCTTTATCAGGGCTGCCTACCATTATTTCAACTTTTTCCGGCCTGATGGCACCGTATACGCTATCAAAATTTGATTCTTTAGTTTTTGTTGTTTTTATTTTGAAGTTGTCCCCTACAATGTAGCCGTCTTTCAGTTTGCCTTTAAAAAAGTTACTGGTTCCTACAAAATTAGCTACATACTGGGATAAAGGTCTTTTATAGATAGAAATGGGATCGCCAATCTGCTCTATACTTCCCTGCTTCATAATAACTATCCTGTCAGATATAGCTAAAGCTTCTTCCTGATCATGGGTAACATAAATGGTGGTAATGCCTAAATCTGCTTGAAGCTGTTTAATTTCGCCTCTTAGTTTTAGCCTGATCTTGGCATCCAGAGCGCTTAAAGGCTCATCAAGAAGAATTACCTCAGGATTAGGAGCCAGGGCTCTGACCAGGGCTACCCGCTGCTGCATGCCGCCGGAAAGCTGAGGAGGATATTTTTCTTTGTGCTCCAGCAGCCCGACCATATTTAAAAGTGAATCAACCCGGTCTTTAATAATATTTTTAGGACGTTTATGCATTTCCAGACCGAAAGCCACATTTTCCTTTACTTTCATATGGGGAAAAAGCGCATAAGACTGAAAAACTATCCCAAAGTTCCTTCTCTGGGGAATGAGGTCATTAATGATTTTGTTATTATAGATTAATTTGCCTGCATCAGGTTTTTCGAATCCTGCAATCATTCTTAAAGTAGTAGTTTTACCGCAGCCAGAAGGACCGAGAAGGGTCAAAAGCTCCCCTTCTTTAATTTCTAAATCCATATCTTTTACTGCATATTTATCGCCATACTTTTTTGCGATACCTTCAAGAACAAGATTTTTTGTCATCTAAATTTCCTTCTAACTAATAAAATTTAGAGATAGGGCAACAACCGCCCTATCTCTATTTAGTTAATTATAATAATACTTATTTGGGTTCTGTTTTGGCCACAAAGAGTGCATTCCATTTTTCCATAAGTTGTGTTTTATTCATTGCACTCCAGTCAAAATCCATTTTAGCCAACTTTACCTCTTCAGGTTTAGGAAGGGGTAAGGTAGCTTGAGAAGTAATACCTTCTCTGGTAACCATTATTTTATATTTGGAATAGGCTTTCATAGCGTTTTCGCTGATCGCCCAGTCAAGGAACATTTTTGCTGCTTCAGGGTTTTTCGTCCCTTTGAGCAGAGCATTAGCTTCCAGTTCATAACCGGCTCCCTCTGCCGGGAAAACCATCTCAACGGGATAACCTTCGCTTTTCTGTCTGGCTACGCGATACCCGAATGATATGCCAATGGCAATTTCTCCTGTGGAAGCCAGCTTAGCAGGGGCTGAACCGGAATTGGTATATTCTACTATGTTATTATCCAGTTTTTTTAGATATTCCCAGCCGTCTTCTTTGCCTTCTTTAATTCCACCCATTAGGAGTAGAGAGGTAACCTGCAAGTACCCGGTTCCGGAACTTGCCGGATTAGGCATAATAATCTCGCCCTTGTATTCCGGCCTGGTTAGATCAGCCCAGCTTGTCGGCATAGTTAGATTCTTTTCGGATAACCGTTTAGTATTAACACAAAAAGCAGCTACATACATATCAATTGCTGTCCAGTAACCATCAGGATCCTTATATTCCTTACCGATTTTATCGATATCTTTAGGTTTATAGGGTTCCAAAATATCCTTAACCCGTGCAAGTTCGGTAACTGCAGTGCCATATATAACATCAGCCTGAGGATTATTTTTTTCAGCAAGCACTTTAGCCATCAGCTCGCCGGTGGAATATCTTATCCATTTGATATTTAGGTCGGGCAATTCTTTTGCTGCAAGTTCAAAATAATCAGCACTCTCATCTTCCTCCAGCGCTGTGTAAACAACTACTTCATTTGCGGCAGTCCATCCGCTGTTAAAGACAAATAGAATACTAAATACAACGAGTATCAACATTAAGGTTAATCTTTTAGTTTTCATTTTTTCCTCCTTTTATAATTTCGAATTTATCGGCAGACACATTCTCTGCCCGAGCCAAAAAATGATTCACCACCTCCATTCATAATTACATAGCATGTCCGAAAACTTCGAGAACAGATAACTTCAGAAACAACCTAATTTAATCTTGAGCTTAGATTGTTGAGTATAAGAAATTATAAATCTTATATAGATTCTTAAATATTTCTAATCTTTCTTATCTTATATATAGATGGTTTTTAAAATGCAGGCCCTTGGCTTTTAACCTAACCTTAATTCAGTTAGCTTTATTTTCTTTAGAGAAAGTGGGTATCTTTTCTGTATATATCTTGTTTAATTTTAACATAAATTCCAGTAGTAATAAAGGGGATTTTAGTCTTATAGCACTTTTTTTATCATTTAAAGTCATTCTCGGCTCAGATTATAAGAATAGATGCCCACGGTCATACCCGGGGGCATCTATTCTTATTGATTCTATCTCTTTTTCTCCAACCGAGCAGAAACAAAGTTTAGCATGCCAAAAGTTCTGTTGGAAAATTCTTTCGCTGTGGCAATAAGAGCAGGATGATTAATGAATTCATCTGCAGAAAGTCCGTCTTCCGAGTAAGCCTGTTCAAAATAAGGGATCTTGAGTAATTTATCTAAGACTTCTTTGGGCGGTTCTTCCTCAATTTGATGGCTAAATTCTAATTCATCACATTTTAGGATTAAGGCTTTGATAAATTTTGGTGGACAGGTATAAACAAAATTTCCACCGGCTATCTTTTCCAGGTGCCAGACTGCAACTTTTTTATCCTCAACTGGGGGAGAAACTCTCATAGAGCAGGCCAACATCTTGCTGGGATGCTTTTGTTCTTTTAGTATTTGATGCGCTTTTTTAATGATAGCCACTTCTGCCCATCTAACATCGGCTTCAGAAAGTTCGATTCCACTTTCACGTCCCTTTCCCGGAAGATCTCCTAAATCTCCGTATCGGGCCATCATATCGGTTATGACGGATCTCCATTTACTTAAGTCTACTTTATTTTTCTTGGCAATTTCCAGACCCTCTTTAACCGCATTGGCACAGACTATGAATTGAGGAAGAATAAAAGATAAAGTATTATTGGTTGCTATTCCTTTAGAAGTTAATATTTTGATTACCTCATAGCCTTCTTTCGTCCCGGGAACTTTGATCATTACGTTGGGAGAAAGCTTCGCCAGATCATAGGCTTGTTCCAACATTTTTTCTCGATCCTCGATATATCGGGGATCTACCTGAGCAGATATATATCCATTCTTATAATTGGATTTTTCAAAGAGAGGCATATACATCTGTGCTCCCCGTTTCACTATTTCCTTATAAGTCATCCAAAATAGCCTTTCTTGGTCTATGTGCGGATTTTTATCTATCAGGCTGTCTACGAATTTTTCCCAGTAGGCTTTTTGTATCTCAAAAACAGCCATGGACAAAGAAGGATTGGTGGTAACACCCCTGAAAACCATACTTTGTGGATCTTCTGGATTATAAAATCTTTTCAGCTGTTTCTGAACAATCTCTTTATCTTCTGCCGGTATTTCTTTTAAAACTTCTTGTTTCCAATCATCATAAATGATCGGTGAGGAATCCCACCATATTTCTGCTTCAGGATTTATTGCTATTAATCTTTCTAATACGCTTTTTTCTTTTCGATTAGTCACTTCTTAAAACCTCCAATATTAATATTTAATTGAAATTCTCTTTCTCTATCTCCATGATCTTTTGTACTTTTCTTTCTGATCTGCCACCTTGAAATTCTGAATTCAACCAGGCATTCACTAACATTTTAGCCAATTCTATGCCAGTAACTAGAGCTCCCAGGGTTATTATTTGAGCATTGTTGCTTTTTATGGCTCTTTCCGCCTGATAAACATTACAACAGGTAGCTGCCCTGATCCCTTTTACTTTATCAGCAGCCATCGCCATCCCCAAACCCGTTCCGCAGATAAGGATACCTCTTTCGAATTTTCCTTCAGCAATGGCATAAGCTACTTTTTTTGCTATATCGGGATAATCAATCGGATCTCTGGTAAAAGTACCAAAATCTTTATACTCTACTTTTCTTTCTTTTAATAAATCAATGATTGCATTCTTTAAATCTAACGCATTAAAGTCACATCCAACAGCTATCTTCATTACATTTCCTCCTTAGGTTAATTTGAATAAGAAGATTTCTTTTTCTTAACAAGGTTGATCACATAATCTACAATGCCGCTCTTGGAAAGATGATATTTTTCCAAAAGGTCCCCATAGCTACCCGTAGTACTAAATACATCGGGAACTCCTAATCTGACCACTCTTATAGGATTTTCCTGGGAAAGGAATTCGCTGACTGCACCGCCTAAGCCACCTACAATACTATGGTCTTCGATAGTGAGAATTATATCTGTCTCTTTGGAAACTTGAAGAAGAAGCTCGTAATCCAGCGGTTTTATGGAAGGCATGCTGATCACTCCGACTTCAATTCCCAATTTAACCAGTTCCTCTGCAGCTTCCATGGTTCTCCATACCATCCCTCCCATGGTAATTAAGGTAATATCCTTTCCTTTTTGAAGTGCTTCCCCTTTTCCGAAGGAAAAATGGTAATCTGATTGATGAAAAGTAGGTAATTTTTCACTGCCAATTCTGATATAAACCGGTCCGGTGTATTTAGCCGCTTCATTTACGCAGGCTCTTATTTCAATGGCATCAGAAGGCACAAGCACTTTCATATTAGACAAGCTCCTCATTACTGCTATATCTTCCAAAGATTGATGGGTATATCCCAGGTAAGAATAATCAAGTCCGGAGTTACGCCCGGCAATTTTGACATTGGCAAAAGTATAAACTAAATCATCTCTAACCTGCTCAAAACAACGCATGGTAATAAAAGGAGTTATGGCACAAAAGAAAGGTATCTTCCCGCTCAAAGCAAGCCCTGCACAAAAACCAATCGCTGATTGTTCTGTTAAACCAAATTCTAAATGCCTTTCCGGGAAACACTCTTTAAAAGGGCCGAATCCTGAACTGCCTGAAGAATCAGTCGATACGGCTAAAATTCGCGGGTCTTGTTTGGCCAGTTCTAAAACTTGGTTACCGAATACTTTTCGTGGATCGTTTAATTCTTTCATAAATAATTCATCCCCAATTCAATAAAAGCTTTTTTCATTTCTTCATCTGTTGGTTTCCAATAATGATATTTGTAATTATTCTCTGCAAAAGAAAGCCCTTTCCCTTTTATGGTATTAGCTATGATACAGGTAGGACACTCTTTTTTAAGGGGTAAATTTTTCAGTGCTCCAAATATATCTACAAAATCATGTCCGTCAATCTCAAGGGTTTGCCACCCAAAGGAACTCCATTTCGCTGTCAACGATTCTGTGTTTAAAACATCTTTGGTATTTCCATGTATTTGAAGTCTGTTTCTATCAATGATAGCTATCAGATTATCTAATCTGTAATGACTGGCTATTTCAGCTGCTTCCCAAACAGAGCCTTCGGCAATTTCACCATCACCCATAAGGACATAAACTTTGTAATCTTTCTGATCTATTTTCCCGGCAAGAGCCATTCCACCCCCTATGGCAAGGCCATGCCCTAAAGAACCGGTATTGGCCTCCACTCCGGGTAGTTTGTGACGATCGGGATGGCCAGGCAGTTTACTATTTAAAGAGTCGTAGGTAGTAAGTAGTTTTTTATCGAAATATCCTTTTTCTGCCAAAACAGAATATAAGGCAAGACACTTATGCCCTGCGCTTAGAATAAATCGATCCCTATCTTCCCATTGAGGTTCTTGCGGGTTACATCGTAATAGGGAAAAATACAATGCGGTAATCACTTCTATACACGAAAGACTACCGCCGACATGGCCACCCTGTCCGGATTGAATCATTGTGATAATATTTCTTCGTAAATTTAGAGCTGTTTGCTTTAAATTGTTAATTTGTGTATCCGAAATTTCCACTTAAATCCTCCTTCCACTCGAACTAAAAAACCAAACGACTTGTAGGATTATTTTGCGCAAAACTCTTTTACCGCCTCGACCATCATCCTATTCTCTTCTGCCGTCCCGATAGTAATTCTAAAGAAACCATCATTATCGTACATTTTAGCTTGCGGTCTCAAAATCATACCCTTTTCCTGGGCATAGGCCACTATCGCATCACCGGTTTTTCCGGTTCCTCTGGCATCGAGAAGTATATAATTACCATAAGTGTGGAAAACGACCATGCCGGGAATAGCGCCGAGCTCTTGCTCGATATACTTGACCTGCTCATTATTAAATTTTACTCGACTTTCTAATGCTTTGGTATCCTCCAAGGCAGCCAAGGCAGCCCACATCGGTATAGTACCGACATTCCAGGGGATAAGCGTAGCAGAAATCTGGGCTATGACCTCTTTATCTCCCATGGCATAACCAAATCTCAAACCGGCAAGACCATAAGCCTTTGAAAGGGTTCGGGTGACCAAAACATTCTTGAATTCTGCGATCAGCTTTGTCATCGATTTTTCATAGCCGGCATATTCTACATAGGCTTCATCTACAATAAAAGGTATGCCCAGAGCAGCAATTTTCCTAAAGTCCTTTTCATCCATGAAGTTACCGGTCGGATTATTAGGATTAGCAACGATAATAGCTTTGGTCTTGGGTGTTACCGCTTTAATAATTGCATCCGCGTCAAAGAGTATTTCATTATTTCGGTAAATCATGGGCACCGATATTAACTTCCCTCCTATGATAGCACAACGTAATTTATAAATACCAAAACAAGGCGTATGTTGAATTAATTCTTCTCCGGGCTGCAAGAAGCTTCGTAATAGCATATCGTAAATCTCACTGGTTCCATTGCCAACCATTACATTCTCCGGACCGGGCAGATTATTTATCTCAGCGATCTTGCTTCGAACTACCATCCCCTGATCAGGATATCGGTTGGCCATCTTTGCATATTTATTGATGGCCTCTAATACCTTCTCAGAAGGATTATGAGGATTTTCATTAGACATCATCCGGTGTAGCTTCGGTTCCTTCCAGGCTAATTCGATATGGGGAGAAATATACATCTTAATATCTTTAATCCAGGGCACAAAGTAATCTTCAACTTTCTTCATTCTAAATACTCCTTTTCATTTTTAGTTTTATTATATATTCAGGTTTTTCCTGAACAACTTAACAGTTCAATACTATTTCATTTATTTTCTGTCAACTTAAGCTATTTACTATTTGGTACTGTCCGGTCTCAACTTTAAACAGGTACCTGTCACCACGATAAAAAGACTGAAGCACTTCAATACAGATGTTTTGCGAGTTATAGGCTAAACTCTCTAAGAAAAGACAGGGGGTGTTCGGATTTATTTTCAGCACCCGGGTGATTTCTTTTACCTGATTTACTGCGCGCAGGGTTTGGATGGAGTAATTAAGATCGGCAGCAAAATGTTTGGTTAAAATTTGGTACATGGAACCTTTTATTTCCATTTCAAGAAGCTCTCCAAAATCCCTGAAGGAATAGAACTGCCTTTCAAATATCAGCGGAGTTTTATCCGCAATCCTCACCCGATCTATTTGTACCACCTCATCTTCGGGTTTGATATCCAGCTTTCCGGCCAGTTCATCTCCCGCTGTAATCTTCTTTTTTAGAATAACGTTATCCTCTATCACTATATTATCAAGGTTAAAGTCATCAATAAAACTTGCCATTCTGCCGAACTTATGAATAGGTAACAAGGGAGATTTCCTCTTAACAAAGGTACCTACCCCTTTCTGTTTCTCAACAAAACCTTTTTGTACAAGCATTGAAATAGCCTGACGAATGGTGTTTCTATTAAGCTGAAATTTCTGAGCCAGATCACCTTCAGAAGGAATTTTGGTATTAATCTGATACCTTTCCTCTTTAATCATGCTCTCAAGCCAATCGGCAACTTGAACATAAAGAGGTAAGGGGTTAGTCTTATCAAGGATATGCTGCATAATGTGTTCACCTCTCTATTTTATCTGTCTACCTATCTACCTGTCTACCTATCTATTTAAAGATTATAACAAAATTTCTCTTTTGTCAAATAAAAAATGAAGAAAAATTAAAAAAAGATGACCTTCCTTGCTGTCTATCGACTTAAACCTCGAGCAGCTTTTTTCAAGGCAACGAATAAGGAACCACGATACCGAAAGTATTGATCAAATCTTCTGAAATATAAATTTTATCCCCTTTTATCTTCCGTAAAAGTTATTCAATTATTGAGTTAAATCAATGGTTCCCCGTATCATTATTTTCTTTATTTTATTTCCCAAAATATAAATTGGGCAAAAATAAAGCTATTTGAGGGAAGACCATTATAAGGCCTAAACCAAGAATCATAAGCAGTACAAAAGGTATTACCGAACGGTAGATATCTCCCAGTGTTATCTCTTTGGGAGCCATTGCTCTCATAAGAAAGAGGTTATATCCAAAGGGAGGCGTCAGGTAAGCTATCTGGCAGGTTATAGTATAGAGAATGCCATACCAAATCGGATTAAAGCCCAGCTTAATTATCAGGGGAACATAAAGAGGGGCAACAATGATAAGCATGGCTGTATCGTCCAAAAACATCCCCATTAAGAGGTAGGAAAGCTGCATCATGACCATGATTCCCCATCTACCGAACCCGTATCTGAGAAATAGCTCTTCTATTGCATGTACAGCGCCAAGACCATCAAAGATAGCACCAAAGGAAAGTGCTGCCAGAATAATCCACATAAACATGCAACTTACGCTAAGGGTTTCACGCAGTACTTCATTCATTATCTCCCAGGTCAAGCGCCGTTTAATAATAGCGGCAAGAGTAATGACTGTTGCCCCTACGGCGGCACTCTCGACTAAACTGGTTATCCCCAAGAAGAACAGTCCGGACATCATAAAAATAATTAATATAGGAACTACCCCGGCTTGGAGCAGCCTTACTTTCTCTATGAAAGGAATATTACGCTCTTCCTTGGATAACGCCGGACCCATCTCCGGCTGAATCAAGCATCTGATAAAAATATAGATGATAAACAAGCCTGCCAGCAAGAAGCCCGGTAAAAAACCGGCCATCCAAAGCTGTCCGACCGGCTGCCTGGCGATCATTCCGTAAAGAACCAGGACAACACTGGGCGGTATCATGATACCTAATGAACTCCCCGCCTGAATTACACCGGTTATCATTTGTTTGTCATATTTTCGTTTGAGCATTTCCGGTAAAGCGATAGTACTTCCAACCGCCATACCTGCTACACTTAATCCGTTGATAGCAGATATTATGGACATTAAGAGAATGGTTCCGATAGCTAAACCTCCTCTGACCGGCCCCATCCAGACATGTATCATTTCGTATAGATCATCCGCTATCCCTGATTTAGAAAACATATACCCGATGTAGATGAATATAGGAAGAGTTAGGAGGGGATACCAAACCAACAGCTGAAAGCTTGCATGGTAAGACATCCCTACACCGCCCTTCCCCCACAGGAGAAGAGAAAAAATAGCGGAAACACCACCGATAACGGCAAAGATATGCCGCCCGGTAAGAAGCATAACAATCATCGAAGCAAACATAAGAATAGCCATAATCGCGAAATTACTCATATATATTCTCCCCTCTCAGCACTGCCAGATCTTTGATAAATTCGGCTATTAATTGTAAAAGCATCATAACGATCCCTATCTGCATAATAATCTTGATGGGAGCTACCTGGGGTGCCCATGCAGAATAAGTCACCTGTTTATATTTAAGGGCATATTGAATACCCTGCCATCCACCGTAGGTAAGTACCACAAGGTATAGAAGAGCGATAAAAAAGGTAATTACATCGGCAAGAGCTTTTTTCTTCACCGACCAATTATTATATAAAAGGTCCATTCTAACATGGCTCCCGATAAGCAAAGAATATCCGCCTCCAAGTAAATAATAGCCCGCCATAATAAACTGTGCGCTCTCCACTGACCAGATATGCGGCTGGTTAAAAAGGGTCCTAGACACAGTTTCATAAAGCAAAATGGCTATCATTCCAAAAATTAAAAACTTCACAACCCCACCTACTGCCCGGCTGGTTGCGTCCATGTAACGGACGTAGATTTTTACCGTTTTATTCATTATAATTTCTCCTATCTTTCAAGCAAATTTTTAGAGGTTTCCCTTTCCTAACTTCCCCCTAGTCTTGACATAGAGCCAGATATAAAAGGGAAACCTCTATATTAATCTAAATTATAACAATATTACCCAATTAATTAGTATCGGTAGGGAGCACCGGCTGCTTTCATGGTCTTTTCGTATTCTTTAAGTATCTCTACCACTTTGGCACATCTGGGGCTTCTTTTAGCAACCTCGTCCCAGTATTTTAAGGCTGCCTCTTCCACTACTTTCCACTCCTCTTCGGGGATGGTAGTAAGCTGCATCTTTTTCCCCTGTGTTCGGTAACGAGCTTCGCCAGCCCAGTACCAATGTAGTCGATAGTAATGGGATTTGTCTATTGCCAGCAGGAACAATTGCTGCAGGTGAGGAGGCACTTTCTCCCAGGCTTCGGTATTAACAAACCAACCGCCTGACCAGCCTCCGGATATAGGATTGGTCAGATAATAATCGCAAACATCAGCCCATCCCACGGTATAATCCTCGGTGATACCGGACCAACAAACTCCGTCTAACATACCCGTTTGAATGGCCATTTCAACGTCCTCATAGGGCATAACCGTTGGGACAACACCGAATTGTGTCATGAAATCGCCCCCGGTGGGGAACATGTACATTCTCAGTCCCTTAAGATCTTCCATGTGACGGATGGGTCTGGTAGTTGCAAAATTGCAGGGATCCCAGCTCCCCTGGCTTAACCAGGTGACACCTTCTATCTCATCATAGGCTTCCTTCCAAATTTCGTTCAGCCCCCACCAATTCCACAGCGCATTAACATCTATTCCGTATCGTACAGCCATAGGGAAATAAGCGGCAAATACAGATACGTCTACAGGAGCAGCCATGGAGTCATCGTCACTAACCACTGCATCAACCGTTCCTTCCTGTAATGCTCGGAATAGCTCACCATGAGGCACCAGCTGATCAGCGGTGTATACTTCGATGAACATCTCTCCGTTGGCAGCTTTATTAAACTCATCTATGGCATTTTTACAGACATGTTCATTCAGGGCAGGGCCGGCGTAGGATTGAAGTCTCCACCTGATGGTTTCGGCAGCTACTGAAGTACTTAAAATAATAAGCAATAAAAGTGTAACAAAAATTATTTTTTTCATTTTCACTCTCTAAGGCATATTAAAACAGAGAGGAGTAAAAGAAGTAATAAATAATAGTAGTAGTGATCTTCTCTTTCTTTGTCTCTTTCTTCGTTACTATCCGCAGAAAATTATGGATAACCTACCGGATAGAAAAGAAAACTCTCTATCTACTATACCTTGGTTACCCTCCTTTTAGATTTTTTGGTTCTTTGATAATTTCCTGAAATTAGATCACATTAGACAAATAAGCAAATTTTGCAGGTCTGTACAGGTTCAAAAAACATTTCAAGCTAAAAATCTACCCTTTTCTCTTATATTTCCAGATACATCACCTCCTTAAAAGACCTTTTTTAGCTAACTATTCTATATAATGATAATGTCCGCTCAAAAAAATGTCAAGATTTTTTATAGATTTTTATATCCTATCATTTCAAAAACTTGTTTTACTGGAAAAAGTGAAATGGGTGGTTCGAAGATAGGGGGCTACCACCGGACCGACAAATCCTGGCTTGGTCTGTCTTTCTTGAGAGATCATATCCACTGCCTTTAACATATCTATTACGCTGGTGTTAAATCTCATATTTTTAATGGCCTTTACCATCCTTCCCTCTTCTATCAGAAAAGTCCCGTCCCTGGTCATTCCGGTTAATTGAACACTCATCGGGTTGACTATATTGACATAATGAAAACGTGAAATATAAATTCCTTTTTTAGTAGAGGATATTATCTCTTCGAGAGAATTGCTCCCTTCCTGCATCACCAGGTTAAAAGGGAGGGCTCCGAAAGAAGCCTGCTCCGGTGATAAAGTATTCCCGGTACATTTTTTATTATATTTCAAGGCAGTCAGGTGATCATAAACACCATCTTTTACTACCCCGTTTTGAATAAGGGCAGTCTTTTCCCGGGGATATCCCACCAGATCAAAGGGAATAGGCAAGGTCAATTCATCAAAAGGATCATCAGAAACCGTTATCATTTCCGGAAAGATCTTCTTGCCTTGATTATGGTCCACGAAACTCTTACCCTCCATAATCGTTTTACCGTTAAAAGCAGTATAACCGGTATAGTTTAAAATTTCTGCAAGGGCTTCCGGAGATAGAATAACCGTATAGATTCCCGGGTCAATCTCGATCTGTTCGTCATTTTTTAAGGCAGCGGCTAATAATTCATCGATGTTTTTATTTAAGTTAAAATGATTAATATCGCTATCGATAAAGGCGATGTGGGCAGTGGAATTATCTCGAGTAATAACACAATTGAAATCTACTTTAGTTCCCCGGTCAAAAGCAAAAACTCCTTCCGAGTTGGCTACTAAAAGAGTCGATTCTTCTGTTTTAAAGGCTCCCGCCGCACTATATTCTTTTTTATTTACCTCTTTTATCAATTGGCTTATCCATTGGGCTCGATTTAAAGGGGTAAAATCGGCTGTATCTTTAGAATATTTGCTTTTTATTTTGTACGACTGGGGTTTTAATAATTGATAATGATAATCCAGTTTAGGGGTGATCTTGGTTGCTTCCATTGCTTTTTCTATATTTTTTGCCATGGTGTGGTGGTCCATACTGTTCATTTCGACCGTACTGATCCTATCATCATTTATTATCTTTACAATCAAACTTAGATTGGTTTCCGCCACATTTTGGTGGATGTAAGATTCGGCAAATCGGGTCAGTTCACTTTTCACTTCTGAGGCAATTATTTCGAATCCGGTATTTTGTATTAAGCTTTTTATCTTATGAGTAAGCTCTTTCGCTGAATTTATATCTTTCATTTGGAAGCACCTACCTTTACCTTTCTGAATCTTGCCGGGGAGGTGCCGTGTGCTACATGCATTTCCTGATCCGGTTGTCCTTTGCCACAATTTGGCAATCCCCAGACCTGCCAATATTTTTCAGAGCTTATCCCATCGCAAGATTTCCAAAACTCCGGTGTTATTCCTTGATAGACCGCGTTTTTATAAATTTTTCCTAATTTCCCATTTTTTATTTCTCGGGCAATCTCGGTACCAAATTGGAAGTTTATCCTTTTATCATCAATACTCCAACTCCTATTATAATCTAAATATAAACCTTCTTTGATGTCTCCGATAAGCTCGTCCAGCTCTAAATTTCCTGCTAATAGATTGATATTGGTCATCCTGACCAGGGGAATTCTATTCCAATTTTCTGCCCGGGCTGCACCATTACTCTTTAATCCTAATTGGCCGGCATCTTCTCTGGACATCAGATAACCCACAAATTTTCCTTTGTCTACCAGGTAACTTTTAGAGGCAGGGACCCCTTCATCATCATAAGCGAAAGTCCCTAATCCACCCGGAACCGTTGCATCAGCCACGATGCTCACCTCCGGACTTCCATAGCTAAAATTATTTAATTTATCCAGAGTTAAGAAACTCCCTCCGGCGTAGCTAATTTCTTTTCCCAATACCCGGTCTAATTCTACTGGGTGTCCACAGGATTCATGGACCTGAAGCGCAAGTTGAGACCCTCCCAATACAATATCCCTTATCCCTTCCGGAGCAGGGGGAGCAGTTAATAACTGATTGGCTTCCTCGCTTATCCTTTCGGCGTGGTCTAATAAATTCATCTCTTCGATAAATTCATATCCCCGTGTAGCATGATCCCCTTCAAAACTGGAAGGATAAGAACGTTTTTGGAAATCTTCGTAACCGATAGCATAAGCAGCGATTCCGCCGCCTGATTCCAAGATAGTCTGTTCTATTTCCGAGCCTTCACTGGATAAAAATATTTTATGCGTCTTGTAAAAATTGAATGAACCCTCGCTTCTCTTTACTTTATCTTTTAGCATCATCCTGGTAGCCTTTACCAAAAGGTCTATCTTTTCTGCGGGATTTACGCCAAAGGGATCTTTGATGATCGGTGTAACATAAACATCGATGTATTTATCTACGGGGGCAAGTCTGATTGCTTCTTTTTTAGTTAGAGCAGAGGCTCGGGCAATATCCAATGCCTTGGCAGCTGTTTTCTGCAAAGACGCCAGACCTAAATCATGGGAAGCCGCGAATCCCCAGGCACCGTCCGCCAATACCCGTATCCCTACTCCTCTATCGGTAGAGACATTATAGGAAGAGAGGATGCCATTTTCTACTTTAATAGACTCCTTTTCGGTCTGAACAAACCTTAGATCAGCATAGCTTATCTTCGGTTCCAACCAATTTAGAATATTTTTTAGTACTTCTTTCATCGTTTCTTAATCACCACCTATTTATTACCTGTATTATAATATATCTTCTACTCACTTATATATTAAAGAGCCTTTCTTCTTTAGAAAGGCTCTTTTTCTGTAAAAACGATAGAGGACAAATACCTTTTATCACTTTTTAAGAATCCCCCAGGACGGCAATGGCCGCTCCGCCAATACCTATATGGATACTCAAGGCAGGCGATGCTTCGGCGATCATTATTTTTGAAGTATTAAAGATGGCTCGAATTTTATTACTATACCATCCAGCCAATTCCGGTGCTGCTACATGAGCAATTGCAAAACGGGGATTTTTAACTCTTGTAGCAAACTGAATCGCCAAATCTACGGTCTTAAGAATTACTCTTTTTTGCCCTATCACTTTAGCTGCTTCGACAATGTTACCGTCAGAATTTAGCGTTAAAATGGGTTTCAGGTTAAGAAGCGTACCCAGAATTCCTTTGGCGATATTCAAGCGCCCGCTACGCATCAAATATTTTAAGGTAGGTATGCTGATAAAGATTTTAACATTTTCGGTAGCATCTTTTATCCGATCAATGATTTCTTCAAGGTTAAGTCTTTCTTGAATTAATTGAGCTGCCTCGGCCACTAATAATCCCAAAGCAACCGAACTTGTTTTGCTATTTACAATGTGAATTCTATTGCTGTAATGCTTATCCTGGCAGCCCATACGCGCACCCTGGATCGTTCCGCTTAATTTTTCAGAGATATGTAAAGAAATTATCGATTGATATTTTTGGACAATTTCCTTATAAGCTTCGGCAAAAAAAGCGGGAGGAGGCTGGGAAGTGGACAGCTTTTCCTGCGAGGTCTCTAAAATATGAATAAAATCTTTTGGTTTAATTTCTACCTGGTCCAAATAACTCTTTTCCCCAACCTGAATCACGACGGGTACAACTTTAATATTATATTTTTTAATGATCTCCAGCGGTAAATCACAAGTTGAATCGGTAACCAATCCTATACTTTCTCCGTGAGCATCCGCTTTAATCTTGGTATGTTGTTTACGCATATCATCAACTTTGGTTTTCACGATAGTTCCGCATTCAGACAATTCAGTAAATACATCCTCGGGGTTATCGGTGTGAATATGGATATGGGCTTTGTGTTCAGAGCCGGCAATAATCAGTGAATCTCCTAGGGAGGAAAGTTTTTGCCTCACTGTTCCCAGATCTAAGTTAATTCCTTCCAGCAAGCATTCAGCACAGAACCGGAAATTAATTCCGGAATCAATTTTATCTAAATTAAAACTCCTTATTCTCTCGCCGGTAGAGCTAAGTACCTCTAATGATCTTACTTTACCGTATTCAATAAAATTAACGATCCCTTCCAAGATATTAACGAAACCCTGAGCTCCGGCATCAACTACCCCTGCTCTTTTTAATAGCAGCAGTTTATCGGGCGTTTTAGCCAGGGATTCCTTTGCTTTCGATAATGATTTTTTAAAAAGTTCCACAAAATCAGGGGTATAGGGAGCATTTTTTACCAGATGCTCCGCCCAGTCTTTCATTACCGTAATAATTGTTCCTTCTTGAGGCTGAGAAATGGCTTTCCGGGCTTGTTCCGCAGCCTTGATAGCTGCTTGAGCAAAGGATTCTGTGCTAAGACGTACTTTATCCTGGGTTGCTTCTGCCAGGCCTTGAAAAAATTGAGCCAAGATTGCTCCAGAGTTACCACGTGCTCCCATTAAAGCCGAATCGGCAATCACGCTGCTAACCCTGGCAAAAGAAGCATCTTTACATTTTTTTACCTCTTTTACAATATTGCTCATGGTTGCTGCCAGATTCGTACCGGTGTCTCCATCAGCTACCGGAAAAACATTAATATCATTCAGATACTGCTCCATCTGATTGATACGTTGGGCGGAAGTGATAATAAAACGCTTGAAGCGGATACCATTTATATATTTGATTTGAATTTTCATTTAAAGCATCATCACCCCATTCTGATACAGGGGACGGTTCTCTGTATCATTTTATTATTTTATTATTTGAACTGTTACCGGGCTAACTCTCAAAATATTTGCTATCTCTCGAATGGATAAATTAGAATTCAATTTCAAATAACTTATCAGTTTGTTTCTATGAAATTGATACTTTCTTTCTTTTAAATTAGATAAACCAAAGTTATATTCTTTAAAATAATTTTGGATATATTGCTTTGCTCCTTTCTCATTAATCAAACTGTGGCTATATTTCTTGTCTTCTTCTGGTAATTCAATAATATTGCTTTTTTCTAGTCTATTCTGATGATGGTATCGAACAAATAAATCAATCGCTTTGTCTTTATCCGGAGAAAATAAAGATAATATATGTTCAAGCTCAATTAAAAAGTTTTTCTGCGGTAATTTTGCAATATACAAACAGTAACTGCTCCAAGTATATTCTTCTAAATTATTAACCATAAAGGCATTTAATGGATTGTTATGAATATAACTCAGTACTGCCAATAAATAATTCTCATTTTCAATTGGTTCACTTTTAAAACGATCTTGAAAAAGATGACCAATCTGCTGATATTTCTTATTGAAGTAATTCACGTAGCTCACATTTATTCTTTTCATTGTCTGGGAAAGCTGTTCATCTTTTTCTTTAATTAACAGATGGACATGATTATTCATTAAACAATAAGCATAAATTATATATTCCCTTTTTTGTTTTACTTTTTTCAGTACTTTTATGAACTTGAATCTATCCTCATCTTCTAAAAATATATCTTGTTTCCGATTGCCGCGAATCATAACATGATAAATATTTGTTGAACTTAATTTTCGAGCTTTTCTTGGCATAATAATCTTCGTGCTACCTTTAATTGATTTTATTATTTAACATTATATCATAATATCATATTAATATATTTTTATCTTTTGATACAGAGAACCGTCCCCTGTATCATTTTCCTACAAAATATATGCTGGTTTGTTTCACGGGCTCTCCGGAGATTTCCTGCCATACCCGGTGGTAAAGAGTGATCTGCTTTTGATAGACCTCGACTAATTTAGGGTAATCCTTCTCCTGTTCGGGCCGATCAGTTTTGTAATCGATCACTACCCAGCCATCGGCTTCCTTAAAGACCAGGTCGATCGTCCCAGACAGGATTATAGGGCAGGAATCATGACCCTCTAATTGGCTAAAAAGAGGATGAGCGGGTCCGATATGGAGTGTAAAGGGGACTTCGCTATATTTAAACTCTGCTTTTTTTAGACGCTTAAATAAATCACTCACTTTAAATTTTTTGACCAGCTCTTCTAATTCTGCTTTTCTCCGGGGAGATATTCCCTGATTTTCCAGAACTTTTTCTATCTGTAAAGACAATAACTGTTCATCAGGCTCTTTCTTCACTAAATAATCAAAGATTTTATGAACGGCAGTCCCCCAGGCAGTCCCGCCAACATCAATGGTAGTAATCTTTAGGTGTTTTTCTTCATCCTTAAAATCCGTCGGGGTCTTCTCATCATAACTAATTTTAGATAGATCCTTCAGCCATTGCCCGCATTCCTTTTGCATTTTTGCATAATCTTCAAGCAAAGATTCTTTTTCTTTGGCTTTTTCTTTTCCTTTTCCTTCTATTTCCCCCATTTCCCCCGGAGACAACAATTCCGCTTCCGGGACAGCGATATTCATCTCATCTCTCATATTTTTCAATAAAGGCTGCCAGGGATTATGCTTATTGCCCTTATGATTTAAACTGCTGATAACCAAAAGATTCTTAGCCCGGGTGGCCGCTACATAGAGCAGTCGGATATCCTCTGCTTCATGGTAAGAGGTCTCAAGCTGACCATAATCATCCCAATTTTTAGGTTGAGCTAATCTTTTCCCTTTATGGTAAGCATTGGAACGGCATACCAAAAAATGGCCGTACGGTTGCTCTCCCGTTCTTTCCACATGATAAGTTGGTTCATGGACAGCAGTATTATAAGGAATAGCTAAAAATACTACCGGAGATTCCAGGCCTTTAGCTTTATGTAAATTCATAATCCGGACAGTATTTTCTTCGGTTAGTATATCCAATTCCTCTTCGATCCCGGCTTCTAACATCTTCTCCAATTGGTCTACCATGGCAGCAAATCCTATCATTTCTTCTGTCTCTGCTTTTCTTAATTTCTCCAGAATAAAATAGAGCTCCCCGCATCGGTTTAGGTTATAACCTTCTAAACAGGAGTGAGGAAGTAAGCCTGAATCAATCATGATCTTTTCCATTGTTGTAACCGGTGGCAGTTCTTGAGACCAGAGATGGAATTGTCTCAGCCGGCCAAAAACTCTCCTAAAATTCTCTTTTAGTTTTGGACTTAGCTTTTCCGGTATCTTTTCATAAAAATCAAATTCTCCGCCTGATTCTTTAAAATGATATAAGTCATCATCAGAAAATCCAAAGAATATCCCGCGCAGAACGGCGATGATCAGCACCTGATTTTCTATATCCCTCAGTAAGCGAAATAACTTTAATAATTCTTTTACCTGTGGGGATGCATTTAAAGAGGCGTATCCTGAGATCGTAAAGGGTATTCCCTGCTCTGCCAGCGTGCGGGCATAGATATCCATCCCTCCTTTATAGCGTAGAAGGATCATAAAGTCCTTATAAGTGGCTTGCAGTGAAGTACCTGCTTTTATCTCTTCTTCGGTCCGCCCTAATTGAAATCCCTTATCGACCATAAGACGAATAACCCGGGCAATCAATTGGGCATCCTGCCGGATCGTATCATTCTTGTTGGATTCTTTTGAAATAATGAGCTGCCTTACCCCGGAAAGATAATGGTTTGGGTCATCTTCCCGAATGGTCTGCATCGGTGAATATACCGCCTGAAATTTTTCCTGACCACCGGAAAATAATTCTTCAAATAGAGGGTTGAGATAAGAACCGATAGAATGCAGCGAGCGAAAATTAGCCTGCAATTTTAAAACCTTTCCTCCGCTTCTTTCAATCAACTCCCTTACCCGATTATAGATGGCAATATCTGCCCGACGAAAGCGATAGATAGACTGCTGGGGATCCCCTACCACAAATAAGGAACCGGGATGCGGTATCAATTTAGTCCAGTTCTTTTCCTTAAAATCCGAACCGGTAAGATAGAAGATTATTTCTGCCTGAATAGGGTCGGTATCTTGAAATTCATCTACCAGCAGGCATTTATATTTTTGCTGAAAATATTGGCGTACTTCAGGATGTTCCCTTAATAGCTGAGAGGTCTTTAAGAGCAAATCCTGAAAATTAAGCATCGAGATCTTCTGGCGCAATTGGTGATAATATTCCACTGCGGGCAGAAGGAATTTGATGGTATCGGCATAACAATATTCCCGCCATTGCTGCAAGGTCGGATTAATCACTTTTTCCTGAAGTTCTAAAACAAGGGAATCTCTATACTCTTTGGCCTTTTCTTTGGAAGTCCAGCGGTTTAAAGTAATATGGTTCGATTTAGGGCTAAAATCACCTGCAAAATTTTCCAGTAATTTTATCTGATTAAAATCTTCTCTCATATAATCATAAAACCCCTTCATCCTTTTAACGCTTAAAACGGCTTCTTGTAATTGATCATAACCCATTTTCGGTTCTTCCTCCGGGATATATGGGCTGGCTTCATCACTAAAAGATATGATCTCTTTGACCGCTTTTTTTATATCCGGTTTTGGTAAAACGGGGAAAGAAGGATTAACTTCCGGATAAGCGCACAGCGTTTTATAACAATCGGTCAGTTCGGAGGGCTTTATGCCTAATTCTTCCAGATGGAGGAGAGAAGGAGATTCTTCTATCTTAAGATTAAGCAGATACCTTTTCCAGGCTTCTTCTTTCAATAAAATATCATCAAGGTCATCCAGCTCGGCAAATTCCGGGTCGAGCCCGGCTTCGATCGGCCTTTCCCTTAATAGGCGGGCGCAAAAAGAATGAATAGTCCCCAGGTAACAGTGCTCAATATTGGAAAGGGCTTCCCGCAAATAAGCCTTTTCCTTTTGGTTTTCTGTTTCACGAAAACTCTCTTCAATTTTTTTTTGAAACCTTTCTTTTAATTCGATTGCTGCTTTTCTGGTGAAGGTAATAGCGGCCACTTCATCCACTTTAAATTTTCCCGACTTAATTAAAGCAGTCATACGCTGGATCAAGCTGGAAGTCTTCCCCGAGCCGGCACTTGCCTCGACTAAAATATTAGTGTTTAATTCTTGTACAATTTTTTCCCGAGCTTCCTGATCAATTAATTTTTGGGGGGAATGATCATTCATATTCTTCTTGCAGCCTCCTTAAATTATCCAGAGCGGGTTCTTGGCTATATTTTTCTCCTTTTTTCCCGCCTACTTTCATCACTTGATTTTGTTCCAGGATATCCCGGTAATCGGCACACTTCAGATCATCTGCTTTTTGAGTCATGGCAAAATCTCCTTGAGCAACACTATCCAGCAACAAATCAATGATCTCCAATACTTGATCTCTTTTTTCTTCATCGTAAAAATATTGCCTTCCCTGGCCAGATAATGTAGGGAAATAATAACCTGCTTTTGGGATCTTAGGACAGGCAGATATTCCCGCTTTAACCAAGATCTTTTTTAGGGACAAGGCATAGAGGGCATGTTGAATCTGTCTTCCGTTTTGAAAATATTTACTTCGACTAAATTCATAAGGGGTACCGGTCTTGTAATCAATGATGCGATAGGTATCCTCGCCTATTTTATCTATTCGGTCAATCTTTCCCTGAAAACTGATCGATTTTCCACTGGGCAGAGATAGCTCCACTGCTTTTATCTTGCCTAACTCCCGGTTCTTGCTATCCCGGGTGCCAAAAGCAAGTTCCAAATAAACTGGTATTTCTCCTTTGTATTTCTTTTCTTCGCAATGGAGAAAGAAGCGGCAGGAATTTAATATTTCTTTGCACTCGTGCTGATAGATCAGATTGCTGGGAGGGGCTAACCTCTTCTTGGTTTGTTTCAGCCGGGAAAGAGTAAGGGCTTCTAAAATAGGCCAATGATCGGTATAAGATGGCAAGACAAAGGTTCCGGTTGGTGAGCGCTCTTTTAACTTTTTATAAAACTGCTCAAAAATTTGATGGAATACAATACCTTTTTCAGAGGGGTTCAGCCATACCCCCGGGTCTTCGATCATCTCTTGCGGCGGCGTTATTTTTAAGATAAATTTTAAAAAATACAGATAGGGGCAAAAGGCAATCAATTCTAATCTGGAACTGGAAACCACCAGCCCCCGGTTGAGGCGGGGGTCTACCCATTTCGGGTCACTGTTTACTTTTCCGTTGAAGCAATTGAGTTCTTCTTTTCCTCTCTGTCGAGCGGCATAAAAACCTTCGGATAGAGCGGGATAAAGATCTTCAAAAAGGGAAGTAAGATCTGAAGAATTATATCTGATAGAATATAAGAACCAGTCTGCGGCATCAAGAATTTCCTGAGGCTTTCCCGAAATAAACCCGGAGGTCTCATGAAAACTTCGATAAAAATCAGAATAATCCTTTTCCTTATCTCCGGATATCAAACGGTACAGCTGCAGCATTAATCCGGAGGGGGATAATTCCCGATTATCCCGGGTATCGTAACGGGAATAGGAAAGAATAATTTTGCCTTTAAGAGAAGTAAGCAATTGAAGCATTTTATATCGGCTTTCTTGATCTTTCCCTTTATCCTGATTCATGCGGCCGGTATTTTTTTTCTCGCTATCTAGCAAGATAGATCCGTCATGCACTGAAGATGAATCAGGAAATTTAGTCGCATCCATTCCTATAATAAAATTAGTGGGACGATCAAGCCAAATTCCTTTTTTGTAGCTGGCCGTATGCAGAAAACCCCCTCTTGGTTCCGAGCAATTAATCCTTTCATTCTTGATGAGATCTGCTATCAGAGTAAGGGCTTCATTTAAGGGCATATCGGGAAAAGGAGCTTCACTTTCTATAAAAACAGTCAACCGTTCTTTTATTTTTGTCAGCGCTTCCTGGTCTAAATTACACGCCTCATCTATCCTGCTGTAATGGGTCACACTACTTATAAGCCCCCGGGCAATCTGTTTTGCTGAGACAGTATAATCAAAATTTTCTTGAGGTATTTCATGAAAAATGTGGGAAATAAATTCCTTGATCCGAATCAGGTCTTTTATCTTTTTATCCACCTTCTCTTTCCTGCTTTCGGACACCTGCTTGATCTCTTTTTTTAACTGTTTAATGCTAAAATTCAAGCCCTTAATATATCGATCCCTTTTATGCCCAATAGGGGAATTTCGCAGTAAAGAAGCCGCTTCTTGGGGAGTGGGCATATCCGCATCCAACTGCTGATTTTTAAACTCAAAATTACCTCCGGTAAGCAAAAAATATAATTTTGCGATACTATAATTATCTCTTATCCAATCAATCAAAGCAAAAAACAGTTTCGCCGGAGAAGCGTTTTTAATGCTGATACCACTGCCCAAAGTGATAGGAAAAGAGTATTGTCTGGACAGCTGATAAAGATATTGGGAATAGGGTTCTTGCACTGTATAAAAGATACTTACCTCATCCCAGGGAATATTTTGGGATTTGATCTTTCGGATAATTGTTTTTACTTCATTAAATTCTCCCTGGGATTGGATCAACTCTATTTCCGGTTTTCGGGGCAGTTGAGGCAGACTTTCCTGATAATTTTCTTCTTCCTTAACCGGCTGGAAAAAATAAAAAGAAGCCGGTTTCTTTAAGTTTTTCGGGGCAGGTAAGGTAATCACCTTTGCTCCCGGTAATATCATCTTCCGGAAAAAGATTTGCTCCAGATAATTTAATTCGATATTAGAAGGGACGATGAAGATCTCTTTTTTCTGCTGATCCTTTTTCTGGGATTTAATGGCCAGAAGATAGACATCCGCTTCATCAATATAATTTTGCTCTTTTAATATTTTCTCATACTCCTCTATTATCTTCCGCAGGTCTTCACTCTTGTGGGAATTAATCATAGCCGAGTGGGGAAAATTTTGAGAAGAGAATCCGGCTGCCTTCAATTCTTTTATTGCCAGATACACCGAGCGGCTGATTCCGGGCGAAAAGGCAGGCAGTTGAAAATACTTCAGTTCTTTTTTCCGGGATAATTTTTTCAATATCTGAAAAAGAAATATCTGGCCTAAGGCATGATCTAAAATTTTTAATTTATTTTTCAAGAGTTGATCATTACAGTGATCTCTGGCCAGGTCAAAAAGTGTAGTGATATTAAAGTTCAAGGCAAAAAAACCTTCTCGGGATAAGCTTTTTTTAAGGGTATTGCCATCCAGGTAAGAAGGCATAATTAAATTTTTACTACCGGTGAGATTCTCCCGGCAGATCTCCTTTAGGGGAGCTAAAAATGGATGCATAAATTTTACTCTCTTCCGGTAATAGGGGATGACCCTTGAGGGATAAACATTATTTCACAGCTAATTTGCCAGAAATTAATTGCAATGCTTTTAATAAATGATTAGGATCAACTTTTAATTGTAAACCCCTAACTCCCGCACTGAATATGATAAAAGGAAATTGGAAGGCACTTTCATCAAAATAAGTAGGGTAATTTTTTTTCAATGCTAAAGGAGAAACGCCTCCTCGAACATAACCGGTTAATGATTTTACCTCTTTTAAGTGTACCATTTCCACCTTTTTGTTTCCACTTATAGAAGCAAGGGCTTTCAGATTAAGTTCCGCTCCTCCGGGGATACAGGCCACTAAAATTCCGGTCTTATCCCCTCGAATTACCAGTGTTTTAAATACCTGTTTTAAGGGCTGCCCCATTTTCTGAGCGGCATTTTCTGCACTGAGGTTCTGTTCGTCCACTTCATATTTTAAAATTTCATAGGGAATTTTTAATTTATCTAAAATTCTGGAGGCATTAGTCTTTTTCATTTCTATAACTCATAACTATTATAACTTCTGATCTGATTTATTTCTTTGCGTTCTTTAGGTTGTATTTCGTCAGACATCGGATAGCCTATAGTTATAATAAGTTCAACTCTTATTTGTGGGGGAATATTAACCAGTTTTTTGACCCCCTTTTCATTAAACCATCCCAGCATACAAGTTCCCAAGCCTTCTTCTGTGGCCTGAAGACAAAGGTGCTCGGCAGTAATTCCGATATCGATTAAACTAAATTGCTTATCCTTAAGTATGCTCCCAATTCTACTAAAAAAACTTGGTCTTTCTGAAAGTAAAAGAATTAAAGCAGGTGCTTGCAAAGAAAATCGATTGAAAGATATCACTCTATTAAACGTTTTTCTTGCTACTGCTTCTTTTAGTTTCAGGTCATCTATTACAATAAAGCTCCAGGGTTGAGAGTTATTAGCTGAAGGAGCAAGCCGCGCTGCCTCCAGACAGCTCTCAATCTTCTCCCGCTCAACAGCTTTATCCAAATATTCTCTTACACTTTGTCTTTTTTTTACTAAATCTAAAAATTTCACTAAATCCCTCCGGGAACAGAAAACCGTCTTCTGTTCTTTTTTCTTTTTTTGTATTTTCACGCTCTTTGAATTTCAACTAAACAATTATGGAAAGCAGTCCCATAACCTATATCACTGATATATTCTCCGGTGAGTTTATTGAGGTTGGCTTGGTGTACTCCATCCCACCAGCCAAAATAAGCATGCACTATTCCCGGTGCGACTTTTGAGGTAATAAAAACCTTTAAAGTTATATTCCCCCTATGATTATAGACTTGTACCCTATCATTTTCATTAATTCCTCTTTTAGCTGCATCCTGAGGATTGATCCAGACAAAAGGTTCTTCTTTCAGAGTAGATAGATTTGAAAATTGAGAATTCATTTTATCACAGGCATGGCTGGTGATCAAAGATAAAGGATATTTACTAAAGATATCGGGAGAGCTATTCCTATTTTCTGCCGGTTCCCTATAGGCTGGCAGGGGGTCTTTGCCCCATTTATCTTTCATTCTCTGGCTGATAAATTCTATTTTTCGGGTAGGAGTATTAAATTTGTGGTCACTAAAAGCCCTCTCTTGATATCCGGGGTAAAGATAGGGCGTATCTTTTAGTTTATCGATATCCATATCTAAATGAGAGCTGTTAATTATTTTTTCAATGGTACTCAAATCATTTACCGGTAAATAATCTAAGTTGAAATCAAACTTTTTAGCTAAAAGCCGATAGATCTCACTTTCATGTTTGGCTTCACCTGGCGGTTCGATTATTTTTTGCTGTAATTGAAGGTAAGAATGACCGTACCCGATAATCAAGTCATAGTATTCAAACATCGAAGCTGCCGGCAAGATAATGTCTGCCATCCTGGCGGTATCGGTTAAAAAAAGATCGGCCACCACAATGAAATCCAGTTGATTCATCGCCAGGGCAAGGAGATTGGTGTTGGGGTTGCTGGTCATAGGATTAGCCTGTTCAACCCACAAAGCTTTTATCGGAGGATCGGCTTGCCGATCCAATTTACTGGCAAGTGTTGCAACCGCTATAGAATGACGGATCCTCTGGGGTTTGGGCGGGGAAAAAGGCCAATTTAATTCGGGTACCTGCCTGTCGCTGAAGTAAAAACCGCAGCCCTTTTTACCGATACTTCCGGTCAACGCCGGCAAAAGAGCAATGGCTCTGGTAGTCTGACCCCCATTGGTATATCTTTGAATCCCTATTCCGCAGATAAGAGCATATCGGGGATTTTCTTTTAGCTCATTGATCAAACGATTAATCTTAGCGATAGGGACTCCAGTTATAGCCGACACTTTTTCCAAGGAATAATCCTGAACCAATTCCTTAAATTCAGTAAAGCCAAAAGTATGTTGCTCAATAAAATAGTCATCAATGATATTATTTTTAATAAGCTGGTTGGCTATCCCCAGGGCAAGGCAGCCATCGGTTCCCGGCCGAGGATTTAAATAAAGGCTGCTTTTGGCTCCTGATTCATTTTCCCGAATATCTATGGTTATTAATTTCGCTCCCTTATCTACTGCCTGGTTCAGGTGATGCATTAAATGAACATTGGTATGGGCTGGATTTGAACCCCATAAGATGATTAATTTTGAGTTTTCCAGGTCAGAAATCTTATTATGTTTTACTTCTCCATAAGTTAAAATGATGGCCTCCTGGCCTGCAGTATCACATAGTCCGCCATATGTGCTGGTAAAGCCGCCAAATTGATACCAGAAACCATAAGCACAATTTTTCATCACTCCCAAATTAGCAAATCTATTAAAATATAAAACCGATTCCGGTCCATATTGCTCTTTAAAATTTCTCAGCTTTCGGTATAGGATATCTAAAGCCTGTTCCAAGTTTATTCTTTTAAACTCGCCGCTGCCGCGCTTGCCAACTCTTTGTAAGGGATATAATAATCTTTCCGAACTATAGAGCAAATTGGGATAGTGGTTCCCTTTAGAACATATTCTTCCTTTATTCACCGGACTATTACGATTTCCCCTTACCTTTGTTATCCTTCCTTTTTCTACCTCAACTTCCAATGAACAGGACCCAAAGCAATCCTTGGGACAAACAGAGTTGATGGTTTTGAACATATTTTGCTCCTTTATTTAAATAAAGCTATTTTTTACTTTTTTCCCCTAAAAGGATGGGACCAAGCTGGGATTGGATCAGTTTTGAATCAGTAAAATCTATGGCAACTTTTTCTGCTCCAAAATTTTTACTTAGAGCCTCTAGGGTTTGCCGAGCAGAATTCTCTACTTCCGAACGCATTTTCCGTACTAAATGATCAGCCATTTGGGTGGCCTGATATTTAGCCTCTTCCAGAAGCAAATTTTTATCGCTTTCATTGAATCCTGAACCGAAAGCCCGATTGAGGAGGTCAGGAAGTAACCAGGGAAGAAACTTTGCATTTTGTTCGTCATAAAAACTGATATCTCTGATATGAACTTCGTAAAAGCACTGGGGCATTTTTAATCGGAAATTCTTTTCCCCTTGTTCCTCAATAACAAAGTCCGAACTACGAAGATTATATCTGAAATCTATATCAAATTCGAAAATCATAGCCATCTTTTTAGTGGAAATTAACCATTGGAAATATTTTTTCCCTTTCTCTCCCAACCAGTGCATTGAAGTAGTAACAATCTCTTTGGTAACCACTTTAAATACCACCAATTCTCCTACCGAGCGAAGTTCTTCAAGAGAAGTATGGATATTTATTGTTCTGCCCGGTGCACTGTATTTTAATTTAAAAATCCAAAAAATAATAAATATAATGACCGCTGTACCGAACCCGATCAGTCCGGAAATAAATATTATTTGCATTGGTTTATTCTCCTTATTTATTAAATTACTATCATCATAACAGAAAACGGCTATCGTCTGCTATGTTTTTAGGTATTGGTATTTGTACAGCTCGTTGTAATAACCTCGTTTGGCAATTAACTGCGAATGATTTCCCATTTCTACGATTTTACCTTTATGCATAACATATATTCTATCAACATCCTGAATGGTAGATAATCGATGGGCGATGGCGATACTACTTCTGCCTTTCATAATTTTTTTTATGGCATCCTGAATAAGATATTCGGTTTCGCTGTCTATACTGCTGGTAGCCTCATCAAGGATGAGTATTCTGGGTTCTTTGGCCAGTGCCCGGGTAAAGGCAATGAGCTGCCTTTGGCCGGTGGAAAGATTTGACCCTCCTTCGGAAACTATGTTCTCATATTTTTTCTTCAATTTACTGATAAATTGGTGGGCATTAACATATTTTGCATATTCGATCATCTTATTATCCTCTATTTCATTATTAAGGATAATATTATATTTAATGTCCCCGGCAAACATAAAAACGTCCTGCAAGACTAATCCGAAATAGTTCCTTAAAAATTTTAAATCCATATCTTTCAGGTTAATTCCATCAATAAGAATTTCCCCCTCGGTAGGTTCATAGAATCTTAAAAGAAGGTTAATGAGGGTTGTTTTCCCTGCCCCGGTCGCCCCCACAAAAGCAACCGATTCATTTGGTTCAACTATAAAAGAGACCCGGTCAATAACCTTTTCCCCTTCTTTATATTCAAAAGATACTCCTCGAAACTCTATCCTCCCTTCTATCTTGCCAGGATGCTCAGGCACTTCAGGAGAAGGTATCTTGTCATCCTCCTCAAAAAGTAAAAATATTCGCTCCGATGAAGCCATAGCGGATTGTAATATATTATATCTTTCCGAAAAATCAAAAATCGGCCTAAAAAACATATGGATATAAGATATAAAAGCAATAAGCACTCCCAGGGAAATTTCCTCTCCCAGTACTCCCTTACCCCCAAAATATATCAAGGCACCTAGGGCAAAATAAGATAACACATCAATTAATGGCCTGAATATGGCAAATATCAACAGTTGATACATATTGGCACGATAATAATTCATCCCGGTTTTATTAAAATTATCTTCAGACCTACCCTCTTGATTGAAAGTCTGAATCAGTAAGACTCCCGAAATTGCCTCTGATAGAAAACTATTTACTTTAGCCAGGGCAATTCTTACTTTTCCGTAAGCCTCCCGAGCATATCTCTGAAAAAAGTAGAGTATCATCATCATGACCGGAATAAGAATAAATATGATCAAACTTAATCGGCGTGATAGTTTGAATATTACCACCAGTATGCCTATTACCATAATAAGATCTTTGGCAGAATAAACAAAGACATCGGTAAACATTTCTCTTAAAGCATCAACATCATTGGTTAGCCTGGTTACCAATCTACCGATAGGATTATTATTAAAAAAGTTCAGAGAAAGAGACATCAGATGTCTTATCAGATTGCCCCTTAGGTCATACATGACCTTTTCACTGACCACTGCCATCATTACTACCTGAAGATAATTAAAAACAAAAGATACCAGTAGGAGCCCTACATATAATAGGGCAAATAATTTAACCATTTTTAAATCATCAACTCTTAAGATTTTAAGATTATCCGAGGGAATATTTTGCATTTCTCTATAAGGGACAAAATAGCCTTTATCCGTTTTGACCAGGTTAAGTTGATATTGCTTCAATTTATTTAGCTCTTCTTCCTCCCTGATCATAAAATATTTTTCCGGCAGGATGAGCGAATCTTTCTGCAGCTCCAGGTATTCATCCTTGCTTAACAAGTTCGAGGGAATGAAAATAAAGCTATTAGACCTCACCCGGTAGGCTATATAGCGGTCGGTAACTTCCACCGTTCTATCATTAAGAATTAACTTTAAATAACTTTTTTCAATATAATTATCGACCACATTTTTGGTAATTAAGGGAAGGGTAATCTCTATACCACTTATGGCAAGAATAAGAAGGAAGATGATGATAATCTTCCCGGCGTAAGGTTTTCCATATTGCCATAGTCTGGAAAATATCTTTCTGTCCAGACCAGAATATAATTTTTCTTCTTTCATCTTTATTCTTCCAATTTTTGAATTTTATAAATACTTTTATAGATATCAGATTTTTTGATCAGTTCCCGATGAGTGCCGCTGCTTTCAATTCTTCCCTTATCCAGGACAAATATCTTATCCGCCTTGATAAAGGAAGATATACGGTGGGATATGACAATGGTAGTAATGCCTTGAGAATAGTGTTCTAAATTTCGGATGATCTCCTTTTCGGTGTTAGTATCCACTGCACTTAGAGCGTCATCAAGAATAAGTATTTGAGGTCTCCTGATAATCGCCCGGGCAATACACAGCCTCTGTTTTTGACCCCCGGATAGGGTAACCCCTTTTTCTCCCACTGGTGTTTTATATTGCTGCTTTAATTCCCTGATATTTTTATCTATCGAGGCCACCCGGCAAGCTTGAACTATCTCTTCTAAAGTTGCTTCGGGCTTGCCAAACCGAACGTTATCCTCTATGGTGTCCGAGAAAAGAAAAGAATCCTGGGGAACATATCCTATGCTATCCCTTACCGCAGCTATCCTGATCTTTCTATAATCGATGGAATCGTAAAATATTCTTCCCTGCTGAGGCTGGATAATCCTCAAAATCAATCTGGCTATGATACTTTTTCCGGAGCCTATCTTCCCGCATATGCCGATAAACTGCCCTTGTTGTATATCAATATTGACATCGCTGAGAACAGCTTGTTCCCTATAAGAAAAATGGATGTTCTCCAATTTTATATTGCCTTTCAGCGTATGATACTCCGCACCGGGGGCATCATAAAGTACCACTTTTTCTTCCAGAAGTTCAAGAATACGCTTATAAGAAGCATTGCCTCGCTGATATACATTGATCACCATTCCCACGGCCATCATCGGCCAGACAATAATCCCCATATAGGAAAGAAAGGCAACTAATTCACCGATGGTAAGCTCATTAAGGATCACTTGCTGACCTCCGACCCAGAGTAAAATAGCTATTCCGACCTCGGCAAATAAAAATATCAACGGGTACATGGTTCCCCAAATTTTAATCAGGGAAATATTTTTCTCCAGATACTCCCGGCTTAATTGGTCAAAGTTCTTAGATTCCGGCTCTTCTTGCTGAAAGGCCTGTATAATCTTTATGCCGGATATCATTTCCCGCACTTTTTCGGTCAGAAGAGAAAACAATTCCTGAACATTTTTGAACTTTCTGAATAATAGCTTGACAAAGAATAAGGATATCAGGGCAATAATAGGAAGAGGGATCAGGGCATAAAAAGTAAGTCGTGCATTAATAGTTAACATAAATACCAGGGTGGCTAAAAAAAGAAAGACGGCATCAAAGCCGGCAATTACGCCGAAGGCACAAGCTCTTCTTACTGCGGTCATATCATTGGTCATGTGAGCCATAATATCCCCAATCTTTGTTCTGGTGAAAAAAGAGTTGGAGAGCAAAAGCAGATGATTAAATAGCCTGTTCTTAAAGTCCATCTCCATAAAATGGGACATTCCAATAATGATCATTCTCCAGAAAAATCTAAAAATCCCGATGGCTATAGCCAGGGCAAAGATTAAGAGGGTAAATTTCCCCAGATATTCATAACTGTCCCCGGGGGTGCTGTAAATACTAATAATATAATCTATCGCTCGTTGGACTATGCGGGGCGAGATAAGCTGGGCAATGTCTACCGCCACCAGCATAAGAAATCCAAATAACATTTTTAAGGGGGCTTTTTGATAGTAAGAAAAAATAAATTTAATTAACATGATTTTATTATAATAACCTTTGGCTGATATCCTTGTCAATCAAAAGGGTAGCGGAAGGAAGAGAGTAAGAAGGGGGATGATTCCCCCTTCTTTTTTATTCTTTTTCCAAATTACAAATCTTCTAATAATCTTTTTGCCCAATTACTGTAGTAGGGTTCATCACCGGCAATTGCCATCTCTAAGATAGGTCTTGCTTCCTTCTTTTTCCCTCTATCTATCAGCAATTCTGCGTAATAAACCAAACCTTCGGGATCGTCAGGAAAGTATTGATGATGTTCTTCAAGAAATTTTTCAGCTCTTTTTTTATTTCTAAAAGGGATGGGGAGTTGATGCCAGAAACGTCCTATAGCTAACATTGGGCCTCCTATATCATACATTTTGTCTATATCATAGGCTTTATAAAAGGCATCTTGAGTACTTCCTTTTAATCCTTCTTTTAGGGCTCTAAGGATACTAACCCCGTCAGAGTAAGTAGCTGCACTCAATCCATAATAATATTGTCCCTCTACTTTATCAGGTTCAAGCTCTATGGCTTTTTCTGCATACCCCATAGCAATTTTTCCATAATCTTTACAAAGGTCTTTCCACCCTTCTAATTCATGCTCAAGGTTATAATCCGCATATTCCCGGTAAGCCCGAGCACATTTCCAGTTGGCCTCATAACTGTCCGGATTGGCTTCCACTGCCTTAACATAAAGAGGAATGGAAGCAAACATGCTATCTACAGTCTTCTGATCAAAAAGTGCATCGGCTTCCGTCAGAGGGTCTTGAGCCAGGGAAATAAAGTGGAAGGAAAAAAGGAATAAACAAACCAGTAAACACAACAAATATCTCTTCATAGTAACTCCTCCTAAATATAATATAGAAAATAGAAAATAATTTTCATCCATTATAAACCATTTTACTAAAAAAGAAAAGAATTAATAGGTAATCTAACTTGTAAAAAAAATATTCGAGTATTCCTAAACTGTATTGAACTTCTGAAATTTCCCCAGCCTCAAATGTTTATACTTCTACAACATCCTTCACTTCCGGAACTTCCTTTTTTAAGGACCTGCCGATGCCCATCTTTAAAGTCATCTGGCTCATTGGGCAGCCGTAGCAGGCACCGGTTAATTTAACTTTTACTATTCCCTCCGGGGTAACTTCCACCAGATCCACATTCCCTCCGTCGGCCTGAAGGGCTGGTTTTATCTTTTCTAAAGCAATTTCAACTCTTTCTTTTAAAGTTTTTTTTTCTTGGACCATATTAACCTTTATCCTCCCCAAATAGTAAAATATTTTTACCTATTTTTGATGACGGTTTAATTTAATAATTTTCAAGTTTTACTTCAAAATATGCTCGAGGATGCTTGCATACCGGGCAGATCTCGGGTGCTTCCTCCCCCTCATAGATATTGCCGCAATTCCGGCATTTCCAAAATATTTTTCCTTCTTTTTTAAATACCTTTTCCTGCTCTATATTCTTTAACAGCTTCCGATAACGTTCTTCATGTCCTTTTTCAATTTTAGCAATTCCCTCGAACATTTTAGCAATCTTTTCAAATCCTTCTTCTTTTGCTTCTTTGGCCATACGAGCATACATATCGGTCCATTCGTAATTTTCACCGGCTGCTGCTGCTTTTAAGTTCTCAACCGTATTTCCTATCCCGGATAATTCTTTAAAGTGCAGCTTGGCATGTTCCTTTTCATTTTCAGCTGTTTCCAAAAAAATAGAAGCAATCTGCTCATATCCTTCTTTCTTGGCAGCGGAAGCAAAGTAAGTATATTTATTGCGGGCTTGGGATTCTCCAGCAAAGGCTTCCATTAAATTTTTCTCGGTCTTTGTTCCTTTTAGATCTTTCATTTTCTATCCTCCTAAAATATTTTTTTAAAAGGTGTTTTTAAACCCATTAGCTTTAGTTTAATTATAGAGCAGAGTCACTATCATTCATTATACCACATACCACTGCCTTATAATTTTGTGGCGCTTTAGGGATTGCCAACCTTATAAATTTTTATGTTTTTCTGCTATTTCTCCGGCTAATTTTATTAAAGAATTATAATCTTCTTCTTTGGGATAGCCTTTTATGATCACCGGAGAAAGAATCTCTACTTTTAAATTTCCTATCATTGCACTAATGTTTTCCAGCATCTTTCCTCCCCACCCGTAAGAGCCGATAACCGAGGCAAATCTTAATTTTGGCCTTAAGGCGTTAGCCAGATAAACTGCTGAGATCATCTGGGGATGTGCACCGGCTAAAACCGTAGGGGAGGCAATGACAATAGTGGCGGCATCTACCAGGGCAATAGCCAAAGCGCCTATATCAGTCCTGGAAAGATTAAATAGTTTCACCGTTATCCCTTTTTTCATTAATTCTTCACTTAAGATATACACCATCTCCTCGACACTGCCATGCATAGAGACATAAGGAATGATTACTTCATTCTCCACCTCATCGGAAATCCAATCTTGGTAAGCTGACAAAATGAATTCCGGATGAGAATAGATCTGGCCGTGACTGGGTGCAATAGTTTTAATCTCCAATTCGTTTAATCTCTCTAAATGCTTTTTGATATTGTTACGGAAAGGCATCATGATCTCTGCATAATAACGTTTGGCAGAAAAATAAACTCTGGGTTCATCATCCACCCATAAATTACTCTCGGCAAGATGTGCTCCGAATAAGTCACAGCTGAACAAAATTTTATCTTCTTCCAAATAAGTTAACATGGTTTCCGGCCAATGTACCCAGGGAGCAATGATAAATCTCAGCGTTTTTTCCCCTAAATCGAGAGTGTCATTATCTTTTACGGTTATTACCCGATCTTCCGTCACAAAAAGATGATCTTTTAACATGTTTTTGCATTTCTCATTGGTTACCACTTTTGCTTCTGGATACATTTCCAATAATAGAGGAGCAGCCCCGGAATGGTCTTGTTCAGCATGATTTACCACGATATAGTCCAGATGCTCTATCTCCAGATCATCCAAATTGTCTAATAAATCATCTTCTTTGGTCGGGTCTACCGTATCGATTAAAGCTGTTTTCTCTTGCCCTTTTATTAGATAAGCATTATAACTGGTACCCTCGGGAAGGGGAATGAGTTCATCAAATAGCCTTCTATCCCAATCAATTGCTCCTACCCAGTAAATATCTTTTTTTATCTTTTTTACCGCCATTTCTAATTCACCTCTTCAAATTCATCTTTACTGGCACCACATACCGGGCATACCCAATCATCAGGCAGGTCTTCAAAGGGAGTTCCTGGATTTACTCCTGATTCAGGATCTCCTTTTTCAGATTCATAAATATATCCACAAACGGTACATTTAAATTTAGACATTTTTTTAAACTCCTTTCTTTCTGTATTTATTTTTTCCCTCGATTTTTCCTCTTTAGGAATATAAGTAGGTGCATTCTTGGGAGAAACGCCTTTCTGCACCTGATGGTAATAATCATAAGTCAATGGTTTCCCTGGTTTAATATTCTCTGCTTCCACCACTTTCCCGATAAACAGGGTATGAGTTCCCGCATCCATTTCCCCTATTACCTCTGTCTCGATATAAGCCAAGGTATTTTCCATAACTATGGGCGAACCGCTTCTCCCTATCTTATAGTCTACTCCCTTAAATTTGTCTTCATCTCTTCCTGATTTAAAACCAAATCTTCCGATAAATTTCATATCAGTGTCCTGTTCTAATACCGAAACGGCAAAGACCCTACTTTTGGTAATAAATTCATGGGTTAAATTTTTTTTATTAATGCAAACTGCTATAGTAGCCGGTTCGGAAGTAGTCTGAAAAACTGTATTGGCAATCTGTCCATTGATACGATTCTCTTTTTTTGAACTGACTATATAAATACCATAACTAATATTGTAAAGTGCTTTTAAATCCATTTTCTTGTTCCCTCTTTAAAAAATTAAAATTTTAAATGAAAAAAGGTGTAGTAGGGACGTATCGCGATACGTCCCTACAATCCCCGTATTATTTGCCTTCTGTATGTTCCCATAAACCATGGACATTGCAATATTCTCTAATCTTTTTCAATCCTTCCACATCTTTAAAGAAGGATTCCGGTTTATCCCCGGGTTTCAAATATTTTCGGGAAGTACCTTTCTCAGTAACCACCTGGATCCATTCGATATAATGTTTCTCTTCCATAGGATGTAGAGTTGAGCCGATTATCGCCTTAATCCCGGAAGGAATTTTCTCCATCACCGGTACATGTTTTTCGGTCGTCTGATCAGCAGTCTGTTCTTTCATCAACTTCATTTCCTGTCCGCAACAGACTAAAGCTCCTTTCCCCTCATGCAGCACCTCAACAATGTTTCCGCAAACCTCACACTTATAGATCTCTAATTTCTTAGTCATTTACCTTTACCTCCTTTTTTGTTATAGACGCTATGGTTATGGATTTTAATTTTTCCTTAACCTCCTGTTCTATCTCGTCTATCTTTTTCTTTAAAAGACAATCGTTGATAAAAGGACAATCGTTTTTTTTAAATTTATGTTCATTTAATCTTATCGATCCCTGAAATATTTTCATGATATCAAATAGGGTTATTTTCTCGGGAGACGCAGCCAAAGCAAAACCTCCGCCCTTGCCCTTAGATGAATTAAGTAACCCTTCTTTGTTTAAAGTTTGTAGTATTTTTCTCAAAAAGGGGCGGGGCATCTCCAATGATGCCACTAATTGGTCACCGGAGATGACTTCTTGTTTTTGTTCGGTAATATAACAAAGCGCCCTTACCGCGTAATCGGTGTTTCTGGTAATAAACTTCACTTATCCATCACCCTTTGCTTGTTTGATAAAAACGCCTCTTATTATAACTCTCTCTTTCACTTTTATTATGATACTATAATTGTATCTTTTTGTCAATCTGTGGTTTGAAAATGATTTTCAACCAAAAAAGCCCCCTTACTCTTATCAGTAAGGGAGCTTTTTTCATTCATTAAAATTAATTATTTTTTTGATAGTTTAAAAATTTATTCGGCTGATAATGTTTTTACTCTTTCTACAATCTCCATTATCTGGTAAGGCGAAAAACGATATTCTCCCCTTAAATCATCTATAGTATTGTTAAGAGTATAGGTTTTAGTAAGTTTAAATTCATTCTTAATTCCCTCTAATAATTGATTGGCATCTACCCCCCAAAGATTAGCAATCTTGGCAATGGTCATAGTCTTCATTTCCATTCCACTTATATGAACTTGTAATCCAGAAATATTATCTGTAGAATTTCTTCTCCAACCATTCCCCTGGGGTACACCCTCACAGGTACCATCACATTCTTCCTCACAATTATGCAGTACATAATCCGTATCCTGTCCGTTGGGGATACCATCTCCATCCTCATCGGGTGCATTTTTATTATTCCCCATTTTAGCATTAATTCCATTATTTGGGCTCCCTATACAGTCTGCACAATTTTGGTTTTGCCCCTGGAAAGAGTTCCCCTTTCCTTTTAATCCATTACCGTCCGCTAAAACCAAAGCGGCGAAAATTCCTACTGCCAGCGCGATGATCAGCAAGATAGTTCCTGTTTTTAAAATTCTTCTACTTATCATTCTGTTCGTTCCTCCTTAAAATTTTTGTTGACAATTTTTTTGTCATTCACTTATTTATACGTGAAAGGGAGGAACTTTCTTTCATTGCCGAAAAAATATTTTTTAAAAAATCAGTCTCTTACTTTCGGGCTGATTATATAGTTTCCTTCCAAACCTGCTCTATTCTATTATAATGTTCCCCGGTAGCCACGGCTAAATCAAGTAAAACTTGTTTAATTTCTCGGCAATCAGGCTCAAAGACTTCGAAAAATTTCTTCTCTATCAAGCCACTTTCGATGTCTCGAGCCACTGATAAAGCATATTTATTTGATATTTTATTGTTTTGCGCTTCAGCTATTTGATTTTTAATGTATTCCAGTGATGTTCTTATCGCTTCCACTTTAAATCTTCCTTGTTTAAAAAACAACGACCCTTCCTTTGCTTTAGAGTGAAGCTTGAAGATCCATCTAGCGTGTTCTAATTCTTCTCTTGCTATTTTAGACCAAAAATCCTTTTGTTCGGAAAATTGATGAGCATATTCTCTATAGAGGCGGCCAATCTCTTTCTCATGTTCCGCCAATAGTTCTATTATTTCAATTTGTTTCTTTTCTAAATCCATGAACTATTCCTCTTGACTACTTTTCTATCTCTACTTGCTGCCCTTACCTTTATCGGATAACCTCCGGAAAATATTTTTATTCCCAAGCCGCATCTTTTCAAATTATTTCATCTTACTCCCATCGAAAAGATCATCAGAAAGACCGGTATTAACTTTTACATCAAGCGTATCTATGCTGAAAGAGCCCATTCCCGACATCATGGACTTCATCATCTGCATTGCCTGCTCTTGTTCCTTTTTTTCTTGCTCGCTTAAACCGGAGGTATCTATTTCCATTTTCATATTCATAACCAGCTGATAGGGATGAAGCATGGTGCCAACTTGCCGATAGTCTTTTAAATCTGTAGTTATTTCCGTATTCATAGCCATTCCTTCTGCTCCTGCCCCTGGTTTTGCTTTCATTACCATAAGCATACGAACAGGCATCCAGGTCTTACTGCTAATCCATAGCTTCCCTGAAGATTCCGCAGATCCTCCCGATTGTTCCCCTTGTGGAGAAAAATTCTGAGTATTTCCCATCACCTGCAGAGCATTATCAATTTGTAAGATATAAGTTTTCTCTCCGTCAATCTCTTCCTCTCCTAAATATTTACTCTTGTTCAAATCTATATTTTTCCAGATCTGTCCTGGATTATATTCAGATATTTTCTTCTCAATTTCCCCGGTCATCGGATTTTTTGTCCAATTATAATTTCCATCATAAATAGTAACTATAGCCATACCCATTACTTCTGATTCAGTACGGGTTTTGTAGATGACTTCCCCTTTTATTTCCGCTTTCTTATAATAGATAGTAGTTTCTCCTGCCATAGCAGCCACCCCTCCGCTGCCCTTTTGAACGATAGTATAATCATTAATTCCCTTCATCTGTTTTTCATAAGTTTTTTGCATATTGTTAATCACTTCTTGTAAGCTCATTCCGGCCACACAGGTACTGCCAAGGAATAATATTATGCAGACAATAACAATCCCAAAGGATATATTTTTATTTACTTTTAACATTTGATTCCTCCTTAGACTTCTTTTTTATTTTAATGCACACACTGGGTTCTATCCAGAATAAATTTATTTACTTTATCGCCTCCCTCTAAAGGCCTTCTACCTGCATATCCCGGGGATGTTCAATGGTAAAGGTATAAAATATTTCCTGCTTTTGCCGGGATTCTAATTCCAGTTCCCATAACCAGATCCCCTTCCGGTCTTCCCAGTCTTTTACTCCCGGTTCAAGACTTATCTCTTCTATCTTTATTTTAATTCGGTCGTCCTCGGAGACCGGCATAGCTTCGAATAGTTTTACTTTGATCTTCTTAGATTTGTAGTTCTCTACGCTAAGTTTATATTTATAAGTAGTGCGTTTGGTCCGCGAAGGAATCCCGGCAATCAGCGTTTCATCGACTTTCTTCTCCAGGCATTCCCTTTTTACTTTGACATTTTCATCGACCCCCAAATACAGATCAAACTCCTCGCTGGGTGCAATATTGCCCATGCCGGAAAATCCCACAAAATCACCCTCTAAAAATATATTGACCCGGCCAGCGAGCAATTGAAGATCTTCACTGTTGGTAACCCGTGAACCAAGGTAGGCAAAGGGGCTAACCCGGGGATAGCTTGAATATTCAAATTCGGCTGATAAGATTTGCGAAGATATAGGAAATTTATGTTCCGACTTATCAGATTTTACACTTACTTTGGAAGGGAGATTGTAGATTATTGCAATACCTTTTTCTTCGGCAGTGGCATATTTCATCTCTGACTCGGCCACCTCTTCCAAGGTTTCTGCTCCTTTTTTAAATGCTTCCGTTTGATATGCGGGTGCCGGTACCATAGATACTTTATCCCTAATTATTTCAGGCTGATAGGGTCTTAAAAACCAGGAATCAACATAAGGCATATTTCCTCCGGTTCTTGGCTTAGCGGTTGACAAGGCACAAGCTACCTCTACCCAATCTTCGCCGGTAACCTGTCTAATTACTCCGTAAGAAACCAATTCTACTTCGGATTTTTCGAAATTTGCGCGGGCATCGTATATGGGGTCCCAGGAAGCCCCTCCTACCAGGTAAGAAATTTTCAGGTCTATAGTCCCTTCTTTCAAAGCTTCCAATTCTACCATAATTGATCTTTGTATTTTCCTTTGTATCCCGGATATCTGAGACAATTCTCTCTTCAAAGTATCCAGTTTATTATTCAAATCCCTTATCTCAAATTCACAATCCAAAGACTGGTTGTAAATATCCTTTAATTCTGTATCTAAAAACCCAAGAATATTCTCCAAATCGCTTATTTGCGGCATATTGGTTATCAAATCTTGAGGGATTTGCGTATTGGAAAATAAAGTTATAGAGTTTAGAAACTTCTTCTTCTCAGCGAGAACGGTTTTCAGGTTTTGCAATCGGGTCATCTCGTCTTCTAATTTCTGGATCTCCTCTTTTAATTGCCTTATCCTTTCAGAAGGCACTTCTTCTAAATACTCTCTTTTAACCTGTGCTCCAAATAGTTTGATGAGCGCTGTTCCTTCCGCAGAAACCCTTAAAGAACTCTCGTCAACCTCAGGAATAATATTGGAAAAAACTACCGTATAAGTTCCCTGGTTAAGTTCAAGATGGGTAACCCGGTTGATCAAAGCAGAATCAGTATAGACACAAATCTCGCTAATCTCAGATTGCGCTTCAATCTCGGCAGCATAACCATTAACAGCCGCAAATAAAATCAATCCTAAACATAGAATCCATTTTGTTGGTTTATTCATCATTTCTAACTTCCTTTATTCTTTATTTTTCGCTCTCTGGTATCGGCCAATTAATTCTGCTGTAGCTAAAATATGTCCCTCCATGGCCTCCTCCAATTCCTTCTTCTTACAACCCTCTTCCAGATGAAGCTTTTCATCGAGAGCATACAATTTAAAGAAATAACGGTGAATACCGGAAGGAGGGCAAGGACCTCCATATTCTAATTTCCTGAAATCATTGGTTCCTTGGGTACCGGGAACGGTATTTTCTTCTATCACATCAATTACGTGTATATTAAATAACACCCAGTGTACCCAGGTTCCCATCGGCGCATCAGGGTCCTCCATAATGAGGGCTAATCTTTTTGTTTCTTCAGGTATATCTTCAATAATCAAACCAGGATTGATGTCTGCACCATCGCAGGTAAATTTTTCCGGAATAAATCCGTTGTTCTCAAATTCAAGACTTTCTAATTTCATTATTTTGTCCTCCCTTTTTTACGACAGGAACTCGTGTTCTACTAATTCGTCCTGTCATTTTTTTATTTTATTTTTTAAATTTTCTATCTCTTTTTCCAGCCATTTGGGATATTTTGGTACCGCACCGGATTGGGATACCACAAAATTACCTACCATTTCTGCAAATTCTGCCGCCTCATACATACTGGTTCCGCATAAATAAGAAAATAGAAAACCTGCACTATAACTGTCTCCGCCTCCTACAGTATCGGCTACCGGCCCATTTATTCCCGGTACCTTTTCCATCTTGCCATTACGATAAACAGATGAGCCATTCTTCCCGTGAGTGATACAGACAATAGAAGGGTGGTATTCCCGACAAATAAGCTCCGCAAGGTTTTCTTGTTTTAATGTTTGTCCGAAGAGGAGTTCAGAAATAGTAAGAGCCTCTCTATCGTTTAATTTTACTATTGAGCACTGGCATAGAGATTTTTCAATCCAATCCTTATGGTAGTAATTTTGCCTTAAATTGATATCATAGAATATGTAATTAGGGTGCGCCCAAGAAATAATTTGGCTGAGCACTTCCCGGTTTTCTTTGGTCCTTTGAGCGAGAGTTCCAAAACAGAAAATTTCCCATTCGTTTTCGCTTAAATGGTCGATCAGATCTTGATCTAAAATAATATTGTCCCAGGCAACATTTTCTTTTATTAGATAGGTAGGATGACCCCTTTCGTCCAGGCTCACCTCTACAATTCCGGTAGGCAGATAGGGGTGGATCCGGATAGAAGAAGAACGAATACCTCTTTTTTCTGCTTCTTTGATTGCTTTCCGTCCTAAAGCATCTCTGCCTACAGAAGAAATAAGTGTCGATTCAAATCCCATTTTTGACATATGGGCAGCGAGGTTAAAGGGGGCACCGCCAATATATGGTTTGTTCTCTATGATGTCCCAGAGAATTTCTCCAAAAAATAAAGCTTTCACTCTTGCCTCTCCTTTCTTCAAGTTTAAATTAATCAGGTGTTTTATTTATATATAAATATTCTACAAGTTTTTCAAAAATCCTCTTTTTTTTATAAAATTAGATAAAATTTTTGTTTTTTATTGAAACACTTTATTATTAGTCGTTAGTGAATGGTGAATAGTTGTTAGTTTTAAATACAATTTATGAAGTGCGAGTTTATTCATTCTGCCGATCTACCAGTTTTCCTGTCGACCAGTCAATTTGGTTGTTAGTTTAAAAGGTTTTCAGTTACAAGAGGTCGATTCATCAAACCCATCTGTTTTTTTCTGTCATTGCGAAATGACCAAAGTGATCTCATTTTGTATCTTAAATTTATTCTCCGTATTTCCTTCACCAAATACTAACGACTAACGACTATTCGGGCTTGCGAAAAATATAAAAAGGAATATAATGAAATAAAATTACCCATCAAAGAGGGGGGATAAACTTGAAAATAAAAGAAGTTATGATCCCAGACCTAACTTCCGTATCGGCTAATACCCCGATAAAAGAAGCCGTAAAGATCATGAGCCAACAGCGTATGGTAGGGCTACCCGTTGTAGATAACGATCAAAATGTCATTGGAATAATTACGGAAAGCGATATTGCCAAAGCCTGTTTACCCGGCTATTATAAAGAATTGCAAAATCCGTCTTTTATCCCTGATTTTGATCAATTTTCCCGGCAAGCTAAAAAAATTGCTCATTTAGCGGTAAAAGAATTTATGACTACTATAGTCTATTCGGTAGAAGAAGATACCAGCAGGACGCAGGCAGCAGATCTGTTATTCAGAAAAGATCTGAGAATCGTCCCGGTAGTAAGAGCGGGAAAATTAGTAGGAATACTCACTCCCTCTTGTCTATGTAAATATGCTATGGAAGAAGGTTAGGTTGGGGAAGGAATAATAAATGAATCAACCGCTTATAGCTTTAATAATATTCATATCTACGCTTATATTTGTTAGCCTGGAAAAGATTCAACGCACGGTAATTGCCCTAAGCGGAGCCCTTCTGTTTATACTATTAAAGATACTGACCCAAGAGGAGGCTTTTTTAGCAATAGATTTTAATACCATCGGCTTACTGACCGGTATGATGGTTATGGTCTCAATCATCAAAAGAACCGGGCTATTCCAATATCTGGCCATTAAAATATCTAAACTGGCTCACGGAAATATATTTTATCTCTTGTTTTTTCTAAGCATTATTACCGGCGCTCTATCTTCCATACTGGATAATGTCACCACCATCATACTCATCGTCCCCATCACTTTGGCTATCTGTGAAAACTTAGAAATATCTCCCATGCCTTTGGTGATATCTGAAATATTTGCCTCTAATATAGGAGGAACTGCCACACTTATCGGGGACCCCCCTAATATAATAATAGGAAGTGCAGCCCATCTCTCCTTTATGGATTTTATTATAAATCTTGCTCCTTTTGTCGTGATGTTGTTAATTCTCCTGCCTTTCTTTGTCAGGCTATTTTACAAAAAGGAAATGTCACAAGATGTTAAGGAAGCCTGGGAAAAAGTAGAGAAATTCGATGAAAAGAAGGCAATTGAAGACCCCGTGTTATTAAAAAAATCTCTCCTGGTCTTTTTATTAACGATATCGGTCTTTATCTTCCATCATAATCTGGGCTTAGAAGCTGCTACGGTAGCTTTGGCCGGAGCAACTCTCTTGCTTTTGGTCAGCAATATAGATCCGGCGGAAACTTTCCTGGAAGTAGAGTGGTCTACTCTCTTCTTTTTTATCGGACTTTTCATCGTAATAGCGGGTGTGGAAAAAGTGGGAATTATTCGCGAGTTGAGCAATATCATTGTCACTTTAACCAAAGGAAATCTTACTTTTACCACTTTGGCGGTTTTGTGGATTTCGGGAATCACCTGTTCTTTGGTTAATAATATCTCTTATACTATCTCCATGGTTCCGGTCATTCATCATATCGGAACAGTTACTACCTTTAATCTCAACCCGGTCTGGTGGGCTTTATCCTTGGGTGCCTGCCTGGGAGGAAATGGAACCTTTATAGCAGCTGCCGCTAATTTAGTGGGAGTAAATATACTAAAAAGGCAAGGTCAGATAATAACCTTCAAAGACTTTTTTCAAATCGGCCTTCCGATTATGCTAATATCTATTATTCTATCTTCGGCCTATCTTTTTTTAAGGTATTTATGGTAATCTCTTTTAATGAGCTGATAACCTCAACGCCTGCCTGGTCGGCAAGCCTCTCATAGTTTTGATGTCCGTTGGCAACCAGCAGACAATCACAGCCCATACATCTGGCAACATCGTAATCGTGGATAGTATCCCCTATCAAAAGTACCTCTTGAGGATGTAAATTTAGCTGGTCTATCCACTTTTTCCCTTTTTCGATTTTACTTTCGGCATAGTGGTTTTCTAAGCCTATTATCCTATCAAAATACTTATCTATGCCATAATGTTTAATTTTTTCTTTCAGGACGTCTTCTTTTGAAGCAGATAAAATTGATTGAGATATTCCTCTCTCCTTTATCTTTTTCAGCACCTCTTCTACTTCATCAAACAGTTCACACTTATTAAAACACCGGTAATATTCACTGATAAATTCATCACTAAGCCGCTCAAATGATTCCTGGGAAAAATCATAACCGAGCTTTAAATAATACTTTGTTACCGGGAAATCAAATATCTCCCTATATTTTTTTGAATCAATCCTGGGCAAATGGCGTTTTTTTAACATCTTGTTCATTACTTCTACCGCTAACCATGCATCATTGATTAAGGTCCCGTTCCAGTCCCAGATAATATGTTTATAATTGCCTATTTTTTTTATCATCCATTCCCTCACTCAACAAATATTGTAGTAATTAACACCTTAATGTCCCGTCTGGCATATATTTTAACCTTCTGGGTCTGTCTAAACATCCGGCAAAACCATCAAATCCCTCTACTTTTATTTTCCATGTAAGAACTACATTATCCCCCTGCCTATCTTGAATAACCCTCGCAGTATAGGTTTGTGTTTTGGTATCAAGTAAAACTTCTGCGTGATCCAAGGGCCTAAATTTACTAAGAAGCGTCTTTGATTGATAATACAATGTTCCAGTCTGGGGAGTGAAAGGCAATATTTCTTTTTTGTGTTTCTCAGAATAGGCAGCGGAATTTGTAGCGAATAAAAGATACCACCTTCCGTTTTTAAAGTGAAGGTCGGGTACTTCCATTTCGTAAAAATTACCGGTATCTGTTGCCGGACTCATTACCTCCCAAACCAACAAATCTTTAGATCTTGCTCTCGCAATACATCCTCTTCCATTATAATCCCCGTAATTAACTCTTGCACAGATAAAGGCATAATAGAATTTATCCTTTTTATTATAGACGATAAATGGATCCCTCCAATGTTCTATCCCTTTCTCTGACATATCGGCTTTTTCATACCAATTTGGATGTGCTTCTATTACCGGATTATTCTCATATTTTTCCCAAACATACAGGTCCTCTGACATTGCAATTCCGATCCTCTGGATTTTTCCCGCCTCTCTTTTAGAACGAGAGGTATAAAACATATAATATTTATCGTCTTTTTTGATTACTGATCCCGTCCAGATTGAAGTGTCATCCCAACTTCCCTCCGGACCTGCCTCAAGCACAATTCTATCTTCCTTCCACATTTCAAGGTCTTTTGAAACTGCATGACCAACAAAAGCAACCGAATGTCTGCTATCCGGATTTTGTATGTTTCTTGGTGCCTGCAAATAATAGATATGATAAAGGTCTTTTTTTTTCACTAACCAAAAATCCCACATATAACTATTCGCTGGTGAATAATTCATTTTAATACTCCGTTCATCTCAAGTCTTCAGCTGATTTATCAGCTTCTTATATATTTTATAATATCTATTATACTAACAGATTATCCCCTATATTTTAAGACTTAAAATATAAATAATAAGAAAATCTGAGAAATTATTGGTATTAGATAAAAATTGTCATGAGATGTTTCTTCTTATATAGCAGTGGCAAATACTGCTTACTGCTATCCTTTGATACCGCTGGAGGCTACCGAATGTATGAACCATTTTTGGAACAATAAGAAGATAATCAGTGAAGGAATAGTTACCATGGAGGCAAAAGCAAAGATGTCTCCCCATACTTTTGGATCCTGGCTAAAGAATTGCTGAATTGCTACAGGCAATGGTCGATATTCATAGCCACGAGTTACCATAAGAGGCCAGAGAAAATCACCCCAGCGAAAAAGAAATTGTAAAGTGGCAACTGTAGCAAAAACCGGTTTTGACAAAGGAACAATAATTTTCCAATAAACTTGAAAAGGACTGGCTCCATCTATTTTTGCTGCTTCGTCCAGACTTTTAGGCAAACCAACAAAAAATTGATAAAAAAGAAAAATGGAAAAAGCGTCAACAATAAAAGGTACGATTTGAACCTGATAACTATCTAACCAACCGATTCGATTTACCATTAACAATAAAGGTATTACCACAGCTTCGGTGGGAATAATTATCAGGGCAATTATAAAAGAGAGGATAAATCCCCTGCCTCTAAAACGCAGCCGAGCAAGAGCGTAAGCAATCATGCTATTCAATATAAGTCCGGTAAGCACTGTACTGCCCACAATAAAAACTGAATTAAACATAAAACGACCAAAAGGCATTTGTTTGAATACATCAAAGTAGTTTTTGAGTCCTAATTCTCCATAAGGAATAAAGGCTGATATACTGCTCATATCTCTTATAATCTGGGTCTCATTGTTTTTAATAGAACTCACGAACATAAAAACTATGGGGAATAAGAAGAATAAAGCAATTAAAATCAATAATGCATAATTGAGGATTATAGAAAGGTTTTTACGGAATTTAAATGAAAATCTTTGAGACCTTTTTCCCCTAACCTCAACGCTTGCCACTTTATGTCACCGCCCTTTCTTCCTTTAAATAAATTCTTTGTATCAATGAAACAGCCAGCACAATTAGAAAAAATAGTACTCCTATCGCTGAAGCATAACCAACGCGAAGCATTTTAAAGCCTTCCTCATATAAAAGCAAAATGATAGTTTTAGTAGCTCCCTGGGGACCTCCCATAGTCATGACCCAAACTTGAGTAAATAACTTGAACGCCAAAATAGTAGTAGAAATGATTACAAAAATTGTAGTGTTACGTAATTGCGGGATGGTAATCTGCCAGAATTGTTGCCAGGTATTAGCTCCATCAACTCGTCCTGCTTCGTATAATTCATTAGGGATACCCTGTAAACCTGCCAAATAAATTACCATTTGAAAACCGACTCCCTGCCAAATAGATAATATCATAATAGACGGTAGAGCCAAGGTAGTATCTTTTAACCAACTATAGGGTCCTAATTTTCCAAAACTAATAAAACTAATCATATGGTTAATCAAACCTTCTCCCGGATTATAGAAAAAATACCAAATAATAGACACTACCACCATAGTGGTAACTACCGGACTAAAATAAATAGTACGAAATAGATTGATAAAGCGAAGCTTTTGATTAACTAAAACAGCTAACACCAGGGCAAGGAAAGTTTGCAAAGGGACTACAAAAACAGCGAAAATAAAAGTATTAAGTAATGCCTGATGAAAGCTTGGACTATTAAATAATCTTAAAAAATTTCGAAACGCAATAAATTGAGTAGGTAAATTAGGATTAGTTATTAATCTTTGGTCTGTAAAGGATATTACAAAGGCTATAATAAAAGGAGTTACTAGAAAAAGAAGCAAAAAAGATAAGGGGAGAGCACAAAAAGACCAGGCTGCAAATGTTTCTCTTTTTTCTAATGAAGGTCTATTCATTTTAAATGCTTTTGTATTTGAATTGGCAGATTCACCTATCATTATTTTTATAACCCTTATAAAATAGAAGTCTAAAAGTTCTGTGTCTGCACTTTTTAATTACTTGAAAAGTGCAGACACATGAGAACATCTAATTTGTAATCGGATAGCCCCGATTATCTTTAATGTCTTGATCAATTTTTTGGACTGCTTTATCTAACTCCGTCTTAACATCTGCACCATTAACTATATTTTGTACAGCCTCTGCAAATGCAGTAGTTATCGTCGGATAAGCCGGGGTTTCGGGTCTGGTAATCCCAACTCCCCTATCCAGCTGTTCAACAAAAATTCTAAGTGGGCCATTTATTCCAAATAATTCTGACATAGCAAGGGCAGATTTACGAGCAGGAACAGCGCCATTAGCATTGGTCATGCGCAATATCTGTTCGGGCTCAATGAGATATTCCAGGAATTTCCAGGCAGCATCCGGGTTTTTGGCCTGAGAGGTTATCCCCCAATTCCAAGAACCTACACCGGTAGCAGCCCTATCACCAAGTTTAGGCACCGGAATAAGTACTAAATCATCGCCCAATCCTTCATGGTGGGGAGTCCACATCCAATGGCCAACAAAAGATAGAGCAGCAATTTTACTACCGTAGAAGTCGTCATCACCTGCAGGCTGAACTTTAGCATATCCTTTGTTGAATAAGCCTTGGAACCAAGTCATTGCTTCTACTGCTTTAGGGCTATTAAGGACACCATCTGCTGATTGGAAATCACTACGGTCAATTAAATCAGCACCCCAACTCTGAATAATGGGCGAAAAACCATAAGTATACCATTCGCCTTGACCATAATTCATCTTAAAATCAATAGCATATTCCACCTCTTTTAGAGCCTGTAATTTTTCTAAAGCTTCATTAAATTCTTTCAAAGTCCAGGCATCTTTAATGCTTGTAGGAATACGTACTCCTGCCTTCTTTAAATAAGCTTTATTCCCCCAGATAGCTAAACCGGAATCAAAAGTCCCTAGAGAATATAACTTTCCGCCAAAAGTGCCCTGCGCAATAATAGTAGGCAAGAAATCAGCTTTTAATTTGTTAGATACATAATTATCTAAAGGAATGAGATGGCCAGCCCAGGCATAATTATAGAGAAAAGGACCATCAAAGTCCAGTAAGTCAGGAAGGTCGCCAGCTAAAGCGGCAGCGCTTACCTGCTCATTAAAAGACCCTTCAGGAAGCCTAACAGCTTTTACTATTACTTGATTCTGCATAGCATTAAAATCTTCTACCTGGGCATCAAGGACTTCTCGTTCCTCTCCCTTACCAGAATGAAACCAAACTTCAATGGTTACTGGTTCAGCTAAGGCTGTTAGCGCAAAACTGGTTAAAAGCAATACGGTTAATAAAATTAAAGTAAAGAACGATAATTTTTTCATTTTTAAATTTCCTCCTTTTAATTAATTTACCTTATTTTGACTCTGAATAACTCGCTTTGTTTATCACCTCCTTTCGATGTGAATAATTAGCCTTTCGTAAAATTTTAGAAGCCTTTATTCACCATTTTCTCGACAAGATTTTCTTATGATTAATTCCGCATTTAGAATATGATTTTCTTTTCGAGAATAATTTTTTATTTTATTTTGCATCTCTGCAATGAGTAATTCGGTGGCAAGTCTACCTATCTGCTTTGTTGGTTGTCTGATAGCAGTGATTGGAGGAGTATATAGTTTAAACCATTTAGAATCATCGAAGGATAAAATACCTATATTTTTTGGTACTTCATAGTGTAATTCTTTAATCGCTCTAAGAACTTGATAACCTATATTATCATTCCCACATAAAATAGAATCTATTTCTTTGTTTTGGTATAGCCAACTCTTAATAATTTCCTTATTATCGCTGCCATTATATTGAATAAATTTTACATTAATCTTTTTTGAGGAATTATGCAGTTGAACAGCCAGTTTATAGCCCAATAGTCTTTGTTCCATGGTATATACATTTGCCTGATAGGAAACAAAACCTACATTCATAAAACCATGAGAAAACAGATGGTTCATCGCTTTTTTGGTAATTTCTACATTATCTATGCCGACAAAATCTATGGGAAGTGAATCTATCTTCCTGTCTATTTGAATGGCCTGAATTTTATGGGGAATTATTGAATTATAAGCATTGGTAGAATTGTTGACAGGTGCAAATATTACACCTTCAATTCCGTTTTGAAGAAGTATATTAATATATAATTGCTCTTTTAATGGGTCATCCTCTGAATCACATAATATTAGGCTATAACCTTCACCATAAGCAGTTAATTCAATTGCTTTGACTACCTCTGAGAAAAAGCTTTCTCTTATGTCCGAAATTATAACACCAATTACCCGTATCTTTTTTCCTCTTAATCCACGAGCAAATATATTAGGAGTATAGTTAAGTTTTTCAATTGCTTCCAGAACCCGATCGTTTGTCTCTTTATTAACGTTTCGGGTTTTATTGATAACGTGGGAAACAGTGGATATCGAAACATGGGCACATTCCGCAACCGCTTTCATGTTTGATTTTTTTGAATCTTTAGGTAAAACCATGGTAAAACTCTTTTTTATAAATATATTGCGCAAACGTTTTTATATATTTCATTTTACCATTTTCAAAATTTGTTTGTCAAATGAAAACCAATAAACATTGATAAAACTAAAAAAGTTAATTAATCCTCGTCGAAAGCAAGAGCTGGCATACATCGGAATAATAACCTTATGCACTATTGTACTGTCTCCTGGTGCATTTATTTATAAATCATATCAAACAATCGGTCTGCTGTCTCCTGATCTAAATCTTTAAGAATTTTATATTCGTCCAGGGCAGCATTTTTGTCCCCTTGAACCAGATAAATCATCCCCAGACTATAGTGGGCGAAAGTATAATCCGGCTGAATCCGTATCACCTGTTTAAAGGATTCAATAGCTTTTTCATAATCCTCTAATTGGCTGTACGCCCATCCCAGGCCATAATGAGCATCGACATCTTCCGGATTTTGTAATACTGCCTGCTTAAAAGTATCAACCGCTTCCTGATACTTTTCCAGCTCTCCGTAAGCCCAGCCTAAGTTGTAATAAATATAAGTGTAATCAGGATTAATGCGAATAACTTCCTGATAAGCCTCGATGGTTTTTTCATAATTCCCTTTTTTATTATAGAGCCACCCCAGATAGAAAAAGGCATCGGCGTATTGGGGGTTCATTTGAGTTGCTTTTTTAAAACTTTCTATGGCGGCATCTTCATGATCTTCCATTTTCCGATAAATCATGCCCACCTTGTAATAAATTTCATTGGCAGAATCGAGGAGAAAATTTGCAGCCTTTTCCAGATTTTCGACCGCTTCCGGATATTTTTCCAAGGCCTGATAATTTATTCCCAAATGATAAAATGCTTTACCATAGTCTGTTTGAAAGTGTATAGCTTTTGTAAAACTATCAATTGACTTCTGGTATTCACCGATCTGTTCAAAGCTGATCCCTAAACCATAATAAGTTTGAGCATCCTCGGGGTCAAGCAGTAAAGCCTGTTGAAAGGCATCAATCGCCTCATTATATCTTTCTAATTCATGGTATGCCAATCCCAGGCCATAATGAGCGCTGGCAAAATCAGGCTTGCTGCGAACCGCTTCTTTAAACGCTTCCAATGCCTCTTTATTTTTTTTAAGCTCCAGATAGGATAGCCCCAAGCCGTAATATGCTGAACTATAATCGGGTTTCAAACGGACAGCATTTTGATAATGGGTTATTGCTTTTTCGAACTGGCCAGTGGTTTGAAATATTTTTCCCATTTGGAAATAAGCTTCCGCTTGCCCCGGGTCTAACTCGATAATCTGCTGGAAATAAGTAAGTGCTTCTTGGACCTGTTTTTTATTTTCTAATAAATCAACACCCTGAAAATACAATTCTTCAATTGACTTTTCCTGACCAAAACCGCTGCTACTACCCAAAACTACAAAGATAATGATCAAGATCAACGATACAAAAAATGCCCGTGAGTTCTTCATACCCTACCTCCTGCCTGTATTATCTAATATTTTATTATATAAGACAGATCATCAACAACCGGTGTATTTTAATTGGCATTATTCTTTTAGGCCTTTTTTATTATAATATACTTTTACAATTTATTCATTATTTTAATTTCTTCCATGCTTTTATTAACATACTCAATTCTTTACTTTTTATTTTTCTCCTATTCATCAGTTTTTTTTGGCAAACTCGCTTTTTTCGGAAAGTCCCTTCAGCTCTCTCTTTTGCTTTAAATAACTTTCTAATCTTTTCGGTTCAAGGATTCCTTCTTCTATCGCTTCTTTTACGGCACAACCGGGTTCTTTAGTATGGCTGCAATCATTAAATCTGCACCTTTGTGAAAGTACCTCGATATCCGCAAAGGTTTTCTCGACAATATCTTCATCTGCCCATAGTTGGATTTCGCGCATGCCCGGACTATCAATTATCATACCTTTTTCACCTGGCACCATGAATAATTCCCTAAACGAAGTGGTATGCCTTCCTTTGTCATCACTCCTTAAGGTATTGGTGGCCTGCTTCGGGGCATCAAGCAAGTAATTAATAATGGTAGATTTACCGGTGCCAGAAGATCCCAAAAATACTATGGTTTGCCCTTCCTTCAGGAAGTTGTAGATTTGTTCTACACCAGATTTTTCTAAGGCGCTCATGCAAAGAATGGGAATACCAGGGGAAATTAATTCGACCTCTCTGACAAATATTTCAACATCAGTACATAGATCAGCTTTGTTAAGGATGATCGCTGGGTTTGCTCCGCTATCCCAGATAAAAGATAGATAACGTTCAATTCTTCTTAAGTTAAAATCCCTATCGAATGTAGTGACCAGGAAAGAAGTATCTATATTAGCACAAATAACTTGCTCTTCTGTTTTAACTCCCGGTGTCTTTCGAGATAAGCAGGACTTTCTGGGAAGAACAAAATGAATAATAACTTTGTCTTCATGTTCCTTTTTGGTAACTCCTACCCAATCGCCTACTGCCGGAAATTTCTCTATTGATTGAACCTGGTACCGAAATTTTCCGGATATTTCTCCCTTCAGCTCGCCACATTCACTTAAAACACTATAAAGATTCCTATGAAAAGACGTTATTCTGGCCGGTATATAAATGGTGTTCTGCTGGTTATATTTCAGAAAATGATTCTCAAAAAAAGAATCCCACCCTGATTTTTTTAGATCTATCATCAATTCCTCCAAAAATATTATATTTTCTTTAAATTTTTTAATGGGGTAATTTTTCTTCTAAAAAAGTTTATACTTACAGAGGAATTTAAATTTGTTTTTTAATGATTTGTTTAATAGGCAGGAAAACCTCTGTGAAATAAAAACCATTTTTGAAGCAGTATATTATTTTTTTCTAAATTGTATCTCATAAACACTACCTCCTACCAAATGGATTTCTCCTCACAGAGATAATTTATATTACCTAAATTTAAATAATTTGTCAAAAAAAATACACCGCTTAAATCTTCGATGCCATGGGAGGTCATTCCAGAATTAATTCAAATCGCTGTTCCTCTACTTTGGTTCCCCATTGGTCACCGCTGAATTCTTTTACCAATTTAAAACCATTCTTTTCATAGAGATGTCTTGCCGCATCAAGGCCTTTAAAAGTCCAAAGATATATGCGTGGATATTTCTTATTCTTGCAAAAACTAACTGCCTCATTGATCAGCTGATTTCCAACTCCTCTCCCACGCAAGATATCAGAAATGATAAACCAACGAAGATGTGCTCCTTCTTTTTGGGCATGGATACCATCGATAGTGATGGAACCTTCCACGCGACCCCCGGTTGAAGCAGTCCAAAAACCATCCTGTTTTTCATTATATCTGCTCAGAAACTCTGAGAGCTCGGTGGCTACTTTTGCTTCAAAAAAAAGTGTAAAATCCCAATGCTGATGGTAGTAGGTACCATGAAGTTCGGCCACCCGGCCGATCGAACCGGGTACATATCCTTCAGTTATTTCTATATCTGCCATATCCTACCTCCTTATTTTATCTTTTATTTGATTTATAAATTCTTTACATCGGTGTTTATATTTTTTATTAAAAGAGCTGAACAAATAATGGCTAACAAATTTATCAAAGGAATAATGATGACTGCCGGAAATACGTTAACCCCTATTGAGGCCATCGCTATTATTTTTCCGCTTAATGCCGTCATCAGGATGGATAAAAAGATCATATAGACTGTGGCAAGTAAATAGCCGAAGGGTTTCCTTTTTAAAAACAATACCGCCGATACAAAAGCAATCGGGAGTAACAGCCCCAGGTCAAATCCCTGTACGATTAAGGTAGTGTAATGTTCTACCTCGGGTGGGCAAATAGTCCCCTTGAGCAATGGCGGCAACACAACGCTAAGCCATAAGAAAGCAATGGTGATTGAATTGAAAATAAGAAAACCACCGACAAATTTTACCGGTGTCGATTGAGTAAAACATGAGGGAACTTGCTTCAAATCAAAGGAAAACATGGTATTTGCGAAGGCAAAGAAAGAGGCACCCAGCAATATAACATACCCCAGAAACATTTCATTATACATAGCCATAGCAGTGTAAAAGAGATAAGTTACTAAAAAATAACCTAAGGTGCCTGCCAGAATAAATCGGGCTTTTAACGAATTTTTTCCGGTTAAAAATAAGGATACCAGCAATAAGGGTATGCCGATAAATAAGGTAACATAATCCTGGGCAATCCCCTGTACGGCCACTTCCCGTGACATATGCTGATATATCCCTTTTCCATAAATGGTAATCATTTGGCCGCGGATCGATTCATACTGATAAGTTCCGGGTCCCTGGTTGGAGCATATTCCCCATAGAGTAGCCAATAACGCTACAACGACTACTACGAAAACAAGTATATTGACGGTCTTTTGTTGTTTCATGTTTAGATTATCCTCCTTTTATTAATATTTTTTAGCAAGAAAATGTTCCAAATTGCCTTTATTAGATCAAAGTATTGATCATATTTAAAAATTTTTTCAATTATAACATGTAACGGGAATTTTTTTAAGGAAAAGTTAGGAGAGAAAGGGTTATAAGACATTACTCTAAAGAAAAAGATTAAAATGCGGCAATGGCAGGATCAATCTGGAGCCGGCTAAATATTAAGGGAAATAGGGTACCCATCCGCTTCCGGGCTCATCTGACGGATATGTTCAATGGCCTGCTCGGTGGTTAGCTGCTCCGGAAGGGTCACGAACTCGTTATTCATGATACTCCCGGCAGTATTCTCCTCATACTTCATCAACTCTTTA
>Ga0116197_1000003_pt1 | contig 67583 bp, 62 predicted proteins | sample ZodSprsou2mmetaG_FD_94480 | JGI IMG/M metagenome (GOLD analysis project Ga0116197, IMG submission 94480) | Hot spring sediment microbial communities from Zodletone spring, Oklahoma to study Microbial Dark Matter (Phase II) - Zodletone Spring... ...
CCCAAGACCTATTATATAATTTTAAAATCATGCTTATTCTCAATATATAATATTTTTAGGGTCAGTATTCAAAAATTTACAAAAACAATTTCTTTTCTTACTGCATTTTTTCGGTGTAAATTTATTTAATAAAGTGTCTTGTAGTAACTATAAATAAAAAAAATAGCATCAGAAAACAATTTACTTTTCAGCTTGGTCGAAAAATAGATTAGCTTAATATTCTTCGATATACTATTCTCTTAATACTATAAATTGATTCAAAAATCCTTCTTTTCCTAGAAGAATATTTATAATAGAAAAGCCCTTCAGCAAAAAGCCAAAGGGCTGGTTATTGTCTGGCTCCCCTAATTATAGAAAAAAAGAGTACCTATGCTAAATAAATTTTGCAAATTTTTTATAAATCCCTTTTCCCTGCTTAGCTAAAATAATATATTAAAATTATTATAATAACCAGGGGATAGAAGGTAGTAACTTTCCATTCATAGAGGGTTTAATGTTTTCTTTAAACAATATATAACTTGACATCGCTATTTTGGATAATCTCTTTCCATTCTTTGGAAATTCCTGTATCAGTTATAACAATATCAAAATCAGTAAGGTCGGCAAAGTAGGAAATCTTTATTTTCCCAAATTTTGAAGAATCCACCAATAAAATTTTAGTATCTGAAGATTCAATAACTGCTTTCTTGGTTTCCTTCTCGTAATTAGTTGCACAGGTAACTCCTAATTTTTCAGAAACACCTGCAGCTGAAATAAAGGCTTTATTGGCTCTTATCTTCTTGATCATATCAATCCCCTCTGGTCTCTCAAACATGAGAGTATCATCATGAAAATAACCTCCGGGGAATATTAGTTTCCAATTCTTATTTTCATAAACATTAAATAAAATATTTAAAGTATAACATATGATAGTTAGGGGTATATTTTCCGGAATAAATTTAGGGAGATTTTCGGTAGTAGAACCGGTATCTATAATAATCACATCATTAGGGTCTATCAAAGAAGCTGCTTTTCGAGAAATTTTAATCTTCTCTTCCAACATCAAGGATTCGGCAGTTTGAATTAAATACTTTTCTTTATCCGTATCAATCGGGGGATTCCTCTTTAAAACAGCTCCTCCAGGAATAAGAGTAACAATATTCTCATTTGACAGTTCTCCAAGGTCTCTTCTAATGGTCATTTCTGAAACTTTTAGACTTTTTGATAATTCTTTAATATTAACAAAACCATTAACAGATAAATTATTTATTATAAAATCAGCTCGATAGTTTCTTCGTGCCATAGTTTGCCTTTTTATTTATATAATTAAAATTATTTATTTTCAATTTTTTTAAAAGCTAAAGTATGTCTTTATTTTTTTATATAAATTGAGATAATTCTTATAAATTGTATTATAACACACTGAGTGGTTAGATAGAAAAAATTTTTTAAGGAAGCCATATAGCTTTAGTAAATGAGTTGTATATTAGTGATCCATAAGTAGTACAAATCGTTGAATTAATATAATCTCACACTGGTTTGTATAGCATGATATAGTAAGAGAAAATCAGTAAATCCTATTTAATAATCTTTATCCTTCTCCTATCTATTGTGGATATGCCCATAACTATAGCAATGAAGCCGAAAATTACTATCTGAATACTACGACCAAATCCAAGCATCAGCAATCCAGCTTGAATCCAGGTAATAATAATCACTCCAAGCAAGGTTCTTTGAGGACCTCCCACCCCTCCCGTGAGAGCTGTGCCACCCGCGACTACACTCGCAAAAAGCGGTATCATCATATCTGCACCCATCTCTATGGAACCTCCTCCAAACTGTGCCATATATAAAATTCCTGCCAATCCAGCAAAAAACCCACTTAGCATGAAAACGTAAATTCTATTATTTTCCACGTTGAATCCCGAAAGCATAGCACCTATGGGGTTTCCTCCAATTGCGTAAATACGTCTTCCAAATGGTGTCCATATAGCAATGAAAGTGCATATAATCCAGACACCTATCGCCCAATAGAATATCGATGGTAAACGCATTATAAAAGTTACTGAAAGAGCCCTGAAGGTCCTATTACTCATTATGTGAAGGAAGCCCTTGGAGAGATACAGTGCTATTCCTTCAACCACAACAGAAACGCCAAGTGTTGCCATAAAAGAGGGGACTTTCAGTTTTGCAAATAATAACCCGTTAATGAAACCGAATCCTACACATATCGATAAAGCTAATGGTATGACCCAAAGACCGATCTTGTCGATATATAAAACACATAATAACGCAGCAAGCTTCACTAAACTTAACACTGAAAAATCAAAAGATCCCATCATGATAACGAAGGTCAATCCGCAGGCAGCGATTAGGAAGTATGACATCGCATAGACTAAAGTTATTATTCCCTGATATCTGAGAAATAAAGGGTTTATCAGTTGGAAAATAACTATAATCACTATGGTTATAAGTATTGGACCGATTATACTCATATTTTTTCGAAACCATTCTGAAAACGGTTTGACTATCATCTTTTTTCCCCTTTCATGTAATCATTACTCCCTTTGACCCTCTGGAACTTGCTACAATAGAGGCAATTAACAGTAGCCCGGTAATGAGTTGTATCATTGTAGGATCTATAAATGAAAGGGTTAATCCGCGAAAAAGCACAGTAAAGGTCAACGCACCGAGTATCGTTTTTTGGGGCCCACCGCTTCCACCTGTAAGTGGCGTTCCACCCAGGACTATTGCCACAAGCGGCCAAACCATGGTGTTTAGATTCAGTACAACTGGCACAGAACCTCCTTGATTTTGGAAATAGATTACCGATCCTATACCTGTAAATAGCCCACTTATTGTGAAAGCCAAGATCTTATAGTTATCAACATTTATTCCGGCCAATCGAGCTCCTTCTTCGTTTGACCCAATAGCGTATAGATATATACCTATCTTAGTGTACTTCATAATAAATACCGCTGCAATTATTATGGGAATAGTCCATAGAAAAGCTGTGGGAATGTAAGGTATCCACCTCCTGGTTATAAACTCGTATCCGCGAACCGATCTGGAGATTCCGCCTGAGATGATACCGGTTAATCCACAGTATATTACCAATACACTTAAAGTTAGTATAAAAGAGGGTATTTTCGCCTTGGCTTGTATTACACCAACGATGAACCCTGTCGCTAATCCCAAGAGTGGTATAACGAGAATTGAGACCATGCCTAATGTTGGCATGAGAACCCAAACCAGGATACCTCCCAGCATCCAAATTCCTACATAAGATAAATCTAAAGAACCGGTCACCACCACAATTGATGGGCCCAGTGCAAATAACATGAGTGACACAAACTGTCTTAGGATTGTCGATAAATTTAGGGGGGTGAGAAATTTACCTGGGTATAAGCTTGCGAATAACACAACAAGAGCAAATAAAAATAGAGTAACAGGATAAATCTTTATCGTTTGAATTATGACGGATATAATGGAAGGTATCAACTTCTTTTTGTTTGGGATCTTCACTTTTCCAGCTCCTCCTTAAATTTTTCACCACTAATCACTTTTTGAATCTTTCCATGCTTTATAAATATTATCTCGTCACATAGTATAGAATATTCTTTAGGATCATCACTAATCAGAACCATTGAGATACCTCTCTTCTTTATCTCCAAAGTATTTTCGTAGATATCTTTTCTGGCTCCCACATCTATTCCGATAGTAGGGTCTTCTAATAAAAGTATATCAGGGCTTCTTTCAAACCATTTACCCACAGAAACTTTCTGTTTGCTACCACCACTTAGAGAGTAACAATCCGTATTAACCCCTGGAGTCTTTATTTTCAATCCCTGTACTATCTTTTCCGCCATCTTTTTCTCAGCGTTAAAATTTATCACCGGGATGAATTTTCGCAATATTTTTTTAATATTCACTATGGAGATGTTCTTTGTAATAGGCCAGTTGAGGAATAGCTCTTTCCCAGTTTCACCCGAAAAATATCCAATGCCCCTTGATAGCCTGATGTGAGGAGGTTCTTTAGTTTTAGCTTTTTGTCCCTTTATTGTTAAAGTTCCATTCTCAAAACTTATCAGTCCAGCAATTGTATTTATTATTTCACTTTTACCTGATCCCGCTGATCCAAAAATTCCTATACACTCACCCCTGTGAAGTTCAAATGAGATATCATAGTAACATCCATTTTTAGTAAGTTTTTCGACTGATAAAACTACTTCCTCGTTTTTTACTCTTTTAATTTCAGGTTTGTCAATATGTGCCAACGATTCTTTTCCGACTATTGCTCGGAAAAAATCTTCTTCCGTTATTCTATCCTTGGACAAGTTATAATGAGCAACCATCTTGCCATCTCGCAACACGTGTACTTTATCCGTGAATTCCATTACTTCAGGTATAATGTGAGACACAAAGACAAAAGAAGCATTTTTCTTCATGTTTAATATATCGTTGAATAATTCTTTACGTTCTTCGATGGTTAACGGTGCGGTTGGTTCATCAAGTATGATGACTGAGGTAATATTGTTATCTTCATGTTCCAATCTTACATTTAAAATTGCTTTGGCTATTTCAATCATCTTCTGGGTGGAAAGTGGAAGTTCATACATAAAATTTTCAATATTGCATTTTACATGAAACTCCTCCAATATCTCCCTAGCATACTTTTTTATTTGGCCTATATCTAATCTAGAGTATTTTATGTACTTATCCTCATGCCCCAGAAAGAGGAATTGATATACCTTTAAACAGGGTATAACTCCTTTTTCCTGGTAAACTATTGAGATACCTCTTTTTGCTGCCTCTTTTGGATTTTTGGGGAATGGTACTTTTTTCCCCTTATAGTACCATTCCCCATTATCTGGAGGATAAACGCCAACCAGAATCTTCATGAGCGTAGATTTTCCGGCACCGTTTCCCCTACCACGCCTATTATTTCATTTTTACCAATCGCTATGCTAACGTTATCCAGGGCATGCACAACTCCATTAAAGGTTTTAGACACATCCTTTATTTCGAGTATTATATCATCTCTTGGCATCACCATACTAATCCATCCTTTCTAACGTTAACCATCCATACAAATTACAGAAAAAGTAAATATAACGATATGGTCTTTATTCCCAGTTAGGCTCTAATTTTAGTTCTGGTGGGAACTGTTTTGCATATGCTTCTGCCTCAGCCCAGGTATCTGCCCAGCTGGTATCGAGGAAATATTTAAATAGAACAGTAACGTGCTTCCTAAGTGCATCAATGCTTCCAAACTTCTTGGTCATAGCTGGGAAGTAGTAATCATTCTGACCTAACGTAAGATCCCCACCTGCGTGCTTGTCAAAGGTTAAGCCGAGCTCTTTACATTTTGATATGGAGGCTAGTCTAAAATCAAATGGATACTCTGGCGGTGTTGCCTTCATTTGCTTTAATATCTTATTCATATTTTCCTCTGTTGGACCTATCTTGAAGCTTGGATTATTGATTACACCAGAATCTTTGGCTAACTGCTCGATTTCTCCTGGATAACCATAACAATCTATCCTGCCTGCTTGAATCATCTCATCAGGAAGCGGATACCATGCCCCAACACACATGTCGTATGCCATTGGAACCATCCTTCCTCCAAAGTAGGGTACGGCAAATCCAGCGCTAACAATAAAGTTTTTATCGAGTATTGCCTGAGCTGTGGTTAATTCCATGTCTCTGGAAGCCGTATATGGACCTATCATTAAACCGCGGTCTTCAAGTGCTCTCAAGCCACCCATGGTCTGTGAGTCATTAGCTCCCCAGAAACCTTCATAATCCGTGCGCATCGCCAGTGATGCCTCAGCAGCTTTTCGTCCTCCTTCGTAGTTCCATTCACCATATTGGTGCCCCAGTAATTGCATCTCCGGATATTCTTTCCAAGCTTGGAAGACTCCCAGGTTTATATAAACTGTGGAGACAGTAGCGGCTACCTTACTCGCTTGATGTATCAGCACTTTTGTTTTTCCATTCTGCTTCATCTTCTCAAACAGAAGCATTAATGGAAGATAAGTCTGTTCGTCTGATAGAGGAGTATTGTCTACAACCCATCTTGGTCCTAAGTCTCCTGGAAACATTTCCCCTGTATATCCGAAGTGTGTTAGCAAGAAAACGTTATTTTCATTACAAATTCTCGCCAGTTCAGGCATGACAGCTACAGATGGGCAATTTAAAATAATTGCCTTTGCACCAGCGGCGATCATACTCTCGGTTGTGGTAATCCACTCTTCATCGCTACTAGCTAATGCACCAACAAACTCCAGACCAAGCTGCTTACAGGCCTGCTCATCAGCCTGATAGACCATCATCGCATATTCTTGTGACAGATGAAAAGTTATATGGCCTATTAGGAACTTCTCTCCAGGCTCAGCATTCTTGTACTTCTGTGCTAGTTCATTCCTCTCTTTTTCCTGAGCTATTACTTCTGTAAAACCTGTTAGGACAAACATTGCAACCATAGATATAATAAGCAACCATAAAAGTACTTTTTTCATTATCTTAATCCTCCTTTAATTAAATATATTTATTATTGAAAGAAATAATGAAATAACTTATTCACCTCCCTCCCGGTAAGATTTTTATCCATCCCATCTCGTTGAGAAGCTTCCAAGTTTCTGCCTCCGAATGTTTACAATCGATCTATCCGAAGCGGTCGCTCATCTCCTGTCTGCTAACACATATTACGCCTTTGTCGAGAACCGTGTTTCACTACACCATTGAGTACCCACCATCCACGATTAGGGTCTGTCCGGTACAATATTTGGAGTCATCGGAAGCGAAATATAGAACAGCACCGAGAAGCTCATCAGTCCTGCCGAGCCGTCCCATAGGAATACTCTGGGTTACCTGTTTTGTCCAATTAGGATCTGCCATCGCCAGTTTTGCCATTCCAGTATCCGTAGTACCTGGAAGGATCGCATTCACTTGTACGTTCCACTTGCACAATTCCAGGGCAAAGACCCTGGTAATAGGTAGTATGGCTCCTTTGCATGAACTGTATGCACATAGTCCAGCCTGGGCACCAATTGCCGCGATAGAAGAAATATTAATGATTTTCCCGCTTTTCTGTTTTTTCATCACTTTAGCGGCCGCTTGACAGCAAAAGAAAAGTCCCTTTACATTCACCGCAAACATTTTATCCCACATTTCCTCAGTGGTATCTTCCACTGGTGCGGTAAATAAAATACCCGCGTTGTTCACTATGATGTCTAAACAGCCAAATTCTTTGATTGCTTTCTGAACCATTACCTCGGTATCTGTTTTTCTGCTCACGTCCGTCTTAACAAACAGAGCCTTTCCTCCCGAGTTCCTTATTTGCTCCTCGACTTTATGTCCCGAAATTTCATCCACATCCGCGATAACAACGTTTGCTCCTTCCCGAGCCATCCCGATTGAGTAGGCTTCCCCAAGACCCTGTGCTCCACCAGTTACAATTGCTACCTTATTTTCCAATCTCACGGTAATTCCCCCCTTTTTTTCTTATAATCTTCTTAATGTGTACTATTTAACAATATATCTTAATTTTTTAACATAATACTATATTTATTACTTCTTTGTCAAATATCATTTGCTCTAAATTCCGTAGTATTTAGTGTCAAGAACTTGTGGTGATTTTTCTTATCTTAATCTACCAGGTCCTCGCTGAGCAATCTCTTTAGGCTACCAGTTGTCCTATTCATTGTTTACCATCTTCTGTCCTACTTTGCTCAAGCTGAGAACTCCTTTTTTTACTCCATTTCATCCCTTTTTTTGAACTCTATTTTTAGGTTTCCTCCCCTCTAAAACATCAATTAAATTTTGGGCAGCTTGCATGCCCATTTTTTCTATAGCTTCTTCTGTATAGGCAGCAATATGGGGAGTCATTATTACATTATCTAATTCCTTTAAGGGAGATTCCTCTGGTGGTTCTTTACTATAGACATCTAAAGCTGCTCCTTTAAATTGATTATGCTTCAGAGCTTTATAAAGGGCCTGCTCATCTACTATTCCACCACGTGAAGTGTTAATTAAAAATGCTTCTTTTTTAACTTTTTCCAGTTCTTTATAACTAATCATGCAACGTGTAGCATTGTTTAATGGAATATGTATAGTGATATAATCTGACTTTTGAAGAAGCTTTTCTAAATTAACATACTTAATACCATGCCTTGAAGCAAATTTTTTATCCTTGATTAGATCGAAAACTAAAATATTCATTTCAAAACCTTGAGCTCGCTTAACAACTTGTTTGCCTATTTTCCCAAGGCCGATAATTCCAATTGTTTTCTTCCAGACTGACTTTCCAATAATTTTTTCCCATTTATCACTTTTCATTTTTTTATCTGCTTCCGGAATTCTTCGAGCTAAACTCAATATTAATCCAAAAGTTAAATCTGCGACAGCATCAACATTAGCCGTGGGAGTATTGGTTACTGTAATGTTCTTTTCTGTCGCTAAATTTATATCAATATTGTCCAAGCCTGTGCCATACTTGGAAATTACTTTTAATTTATTTGCTTTTTCAATTATTTCGGTACTTAGTTCATCTATTCCAATGATAATCCCATCTATATCGCTTACAAGATTTAGCATTTCCTCTTTTTTATAAGGTCTGCTAGTATTATTTCTTTTTATTTCATAACCTTTCTCTGTAAGCATTTTTAAAGGCTTATCTGAGAACGAAGCAAAAGAGCGGGGAGTGATTAATATTTTCATATATACAAACCTCCTTTTTCCTAAATCCCAAATAAACTGATAACAAAATACCATTAAATAAAAGTTATAATACTCATTAATCCTAATAGACTATCCGCCTGAAATCATAGGCAAAATTATTATTTCATCGCCATCATTAAGAATGGTATTCTCTTTCTTTAGTTGATTAATTGACCTATTATTGACCATAACAATTCCTGTAGACACTACATTTTTATATTCTATCTGATATTTATTATTAAGTACTTTAAATACATCCTTAACATTTACTTTATCGTTCTTAAAGAATAGTTCTTCTTTGGAATGTCCACTAATCTTTTTAAAATCCAGAAAATATTTTACGGTAATCTTCAAAACAACTCACCTTTCAAGCTTAAATATTATCAAGGTTTAATTCATGTAATCTTTCTTTCGTTGGTCTACCATCCATGTCCCAGCCTCGGACTTCATAATACTCATCAAGCATGGTATTATAAATCTTATCACTAACCACATGCCCTTTTGCTTGACCTTCTGGCATTTTCTCTGTTCTTAGTCGTTCCGGAATCATATCATCTTTCCTAAATCTACCTTCCCTGTTGATAATTAATCTTTCTAAATTATATACTCTTTCGCCAATAGTCATAAGTTCCGGAGTAAAATCATAACCGGTTAAATATTCTAAAGCCTTGCCTTGAGGTTTATTAGTAAAACCATATCCGCTTCTAACTACAGTACAAATACCCAGTGAATCGATATAACCTCGGGTATCCTGAATAGATTTTATCAACTGACCCTTTCCCTCAACAGCAAAACGATCATATTCACCTGATATAAGTTCTTCGCGAATGCTCCAACCCCCAACATTATGACAAGCACCGCGGCTTGAAGTTCCATAAGTCAATGCATTACCATAAAAACCTCTTGGATCATAAGCTGCTAAAGGTAATCCTTTAACCTGCATTAGATATTTTTGCATTTTCGGCATTTTCTCCGCAATGCCTAACATACCTTCTGCAAGCAAATCTCCTAAATCTTCTCTTTTTGCTATTTTCTCAATCATATTTACCATTGCCACCCCATTGCCAAACTTAAGCTCAAGACCACCAGTATCTTTCTTGGTAATATACCCTCTTTCAAATAACTCCATTGCAAAACCAATAATCACACCTACTGACATAGTATCTATGCCCAGCTCGTCGCAAATTTCATTGGCCTTAATAATAGCGGCAAAATCACTCACCCCACAAACGGCTCCTAAAGTACCTATAGATTCATATTCCGGATCTGATTTTGCTCCTTTAAAAATACCTTCTTTAACTTCACATAACTGTGAACAGGCTACCGGGCAATGAAAACAGGCTTGGTTTTTTATAAAGTAGTGTTCTTTCATATATTCTGCTGTTATCGTGTTAATCCCATCAAATACTCCGGTTTGGAAATTGCGGGTCGGGTAACAACCAAGTTCATTCATAATAGCAGTATATTGAGGAGTGCCATATTCAGTATGACTCGCTTTGGTTTTACGTGCGTAAGCAGTAGCTTCTTTGGACACTTCTTGAAATTTATTCGGTTCACTTACTGCTATTTCACCGGTTCCTTTTATCGCGATAGCTTTTAAATTTTTTGAAGCCATAACCGCTCCGGCGCCACCTCGCCCCATACTTCTTTCACCAATCTGAATACAAGATAATCTAACCCTATTCTCAGCTGCCGGGCCACAGGAAAGAACCTGATCTTCTCTTCCTGCCTTTTCTTTCAGTATTTTATTAACTTCTTTAGTGGTTTTTCCCCAAAGATTTCCCCCTTTTTCAATTTTAATTTGATTATCTTCGATTAAAATATAAACGGGTTTATTCGCTTTTCCCTCAATAATAAGTCCATCATACCCACTTTTCTTCAGATGCGGGCCAAAAAATCCTCCCCCATTGGAACATAAATATTGCCGGGTTTCAGGAGATTTAGTTGCCACTCCTATTTTGGTAGTCGCCGGTCCTGATGTACCGGTCAATGGTCCGGTAAATAAAATTAATTTATTATCAGATGAAAATGGCTCAATATGATTAGCTATTTCATCATAATAAAATCTTGCTGCCAAACCGCGTCCACCTAAAAACTTTCTCTGCCATTCAGGATTAATATTTTCCTCTTTTATTGTTTTATTGGTTAGATTTATTCTTAAGTACTTTCCCTGATAACCTCCAGAAAACATCCAACTAACCTCCTCTGCCTCAAGTAATAAGATATTTATTTACTATATATTTCACTTTTTCTTCTATTCGTCTTTCCCTTTCAAATTTTCAAAATTCTTCTATCCCTAATGACCAATCAATTATTATCATTTCTACACTTTGTACCTTGTAAAAATCATAATAAATATTTAACTTTTAGACAGCAAATCGCCTCCTTCGCCACTGATCAAAAACAACAACACCAATAATGATTAAACCCAGAATAACTCGCTGCCAGAAAGCAGAGACATTGAGTAAGTTTAAACCGTTACCCAGTATGCCCATTGTAAATGCGCCAATAAGTGAACCGATAACACCACCTTCACCACCAAAGAGATTTGTTCCGCCAATGACTACAGCAGCAATACTCTGCAATTCCGCTCCTTCTGCCATTAAAGCATTGGCTGAATTTAGACGGCCGGTTAGGACAATGCCTGCAACTCCAGCAAGTAGTCCCATAATGGTATAAGTGATGATTTTGGTACGCACAAAGCTTATGCCTGAAATTCTAGCAGCTTCCCGGTTGCCTCCTACAGCATAAATAGCCCTGCCTAACGTAGTACGAGTCATAATCATCCAACCCAGAATAGTTATAACTACAGTAATTAGTGCTGGAACTGGTACACCTAAAATGTCACCGCTACCCAGCCAGATTAATCCTGCGGGTAAATATCCTACAAGTTTAAGGGCAGTGAAGTGAGAGGGAACCGGCAGGCCTTGTGTTAAAATCAGCGCTAAACCTCTTGCTGTAGTCATCATGGCTAGCGAAGCAACAAAATCAGGTATCCTTCCTTTGGTAATGACGACACCAGTTATAAATCCCGTTAGTGCTCCAGTCCCCAGACCCAAAATTATACCAACTGCCATATTGAGTCCCCAGTACGACACTGCTACCGCAGACATTGAAGCTGAGAGAGCAAGGACAGCACCAACAGATAAATCTATACCAGCACCGATAATAACCATTGTCTGACCTATAGCAAGGATGGCATTGATGGAAGATTGTCTTGTAATATTTAAAAAATTACTCATAGCAAAAAAATGTGGTGTAGCAAAAGCAAGGTATATAATCAGGAAAAGCATTGCTACAATTGGACCCCCTTTTAGCAAAATTTTCCTGATTACTTCACCCCCCATAGAGATCCACTGATTCTTTAAAGATACTGCCGAAGGCGCTCTTGAGGGTAACGAGCTTTTGGTATTATTTTTAAATGTAGATATTTTTTTTCTTTGTTCCCTCATAATTTTTCCTCACTTTTTTCCTAACTTTTTTATATCTTAACTGGCACTTTTTAACAGTTGCTCCTGTGTTGTCTTTCCTCTTTGATATTCTGCAGTAACAGTTCCTCTTCGCATTGCGAAAATACGGTCAGCCATAGCCAAAATTTCTGGTAACTCAGAAGATATCATAAGGATTCCTACTCCTTCCTTAGTCAACTGATTAAAAAGCTGAAAAATCTCGGCTTTTGTTCCTACATCAATACCCCGTGTAGGTTCATCAAAAATCAAAATTTTCGATCCACTACACAACCATTTGGATAAGGCAACTTTCTGCTGATTACCACCACTAAGATAAGTAAGCTTCCGAGTCAGGTCAGAAGGATGGATACGCAGTTCATTAACGTATTTTTCTCCTATTTGCTGCTCTTTTCGGTGCTTGAGCAGACCTAACTGTGAGATTCTTTTTAGACTGGCTAAGGTTATGTTTGACACTACGGACATTGGGTGTATGAGGCCATCTTTTCTATCTCTGGTGAGATAACCCAATCCTAACCCGATTGCCTCTTCAGGAGAAGATATGGTTACTTTTCTACCATTAATATAGACTTTACCACCATCAATCTTTTCCAATCCAAATAATGCACGGACCAGGGTAGTACACCCAGCTCCTAACAAACCAAAAATGCCTACTATTTCCCCTTCATGTAAGGTGAAGTCTACATGATTGATGGTCCCTTTTATCTCCAGTCCTTGCACCTTCAAAATAGGCTTACCAGGATTCGTTTCCTCTTTGGGAAACTGTTCTTTAAGCTCTCTCCCCACCATCATTTGAATAATAGTATCCTCGTCAGCTTCATTCACGGGTAATGTAGCAATCTTCTTTCCATCTCTCAAAACAGTTACTCGTTGGCCTACTAAGGGAACCTCGGACAAGTGATGGGAGATATAAATAATAGAGATCCCTCGTTCATGCAATTCATTTACGAGGTTAAAAAGTTGTTGCCGCTCCTCTTCTGATAGTGCTGATGTAGGTTCGTCAAAGAGTAGAATTTGTTCATTTAAAGATAAAACTTTAGCGATTTCTATGAGCTGCTGCTCAGCCAGACCAAGATGCCTTACAGGCACAGTAGAGTCAATATTTAAGTTTAGTCTCTTCAGAATTTGTTGAGCCTTTTTATATATTCCTGGCCAATCAACAAAGAAAAACCTACTTCTGGGTAATCTACCTAAAAAGATATTCTCAGCTACACTCAGGCTGGGAACGAGACTCAACTCTTGATATACCATACCGATTCCCAATGTACGAGCATGATAAGGACTGGTTATTTCGATTTGTTTACCTCGGAGGCTGATACGGCCACTATCTTTGGGCAAAGAACCGCTAAGGATCTTCACTAAGGTAGATTTACCAGCACCATTTTCACCCAAGAGAACATGGGTTTCTCCTTTATAAAGGTCAAAATCAACATGATCCAGAGCATGAACACCCGGGAAACTTTTATCAATAGCTTCTAATTGTAATAAAGGCTCTTTTGGCATTCTTCTCCTTCTCCTTTTAGAAAAATAAGTATACTGCTCTATTATAGGCACACAAGATAAACGAGTTACTATCCATTTTTATGGAACTTGACAATGTTCTATGTTGAAAAGCTACCCGTTCACTTATTCTGTACAGTAACTTTATCGAAAAATTTAAAAATCTCATATTGATAAGAGATATAATGCTAAATGTACAAAAAAGCAGATTATAGAAATCAACTTATTTTAAGTTTGTTATAAAGAGGTAGAAGGGGCTTTTTATAGAGGGACCCCTTCTACCTCTTAGCTTATTTCGCCAGATATTCAGCCTTGATTGCATCCCAGTCTATAGGCTCAAGCTTTGGTTCAGGATAGAACTCATCCGCATTTTCCTTATACATTGTCCTGGGCCTGATGTCGAAAATCGGAGGGACATCTAGTCCTAGAGCTGCCCTAACCGCATATTCGACTCCATACCAACCCCAGTCCGCAAATCCATGAGTTGTTTCTGCTACCATTCTTCCTTCACGCACTCTCTCCGCTGACTCCGGTGTAACATCATTGGTGAATATTTTTACCTCATCTTGCCTGCCAGCAGCCTCAGCAGCTAGCATTGCACCCATACCCATCTCATTAGATGCGGCCCACATAAAATCAAGCGTTCCTTTGGGATGGGCTGTGAGAAAGTCTTCCGCTGCCTTGATACCTTTTTCTCTGTTCCAATCTGCTGCCAAGGTGCCCACTATTTTGATACCTGGATACTCATCAATCACTTTGTGAAAACCGACCAATCGAGCTGTAGAGAAGAAACCACCGGCAATCCCCTCGATAATGGTTCCGGTTGCTTTTATAGCTGCTTTTTCTTCTGGGGTGACAGTAGCATATAGGTTTTGCCACCATTTTAGGTCAAGGTACTCTCCTGGCTCAACCGCAACTTTTCTTCCTGTACCTAATACACCCGGTCCACCAAAGTAATCCAGCACAGAATAGGCAGAGATTTCAGCTGCCATACCATTATCGAAGCCGATATAAGAAGCTACCTCAACTCCGGCAATAGGCTCTAACAAGTTTACAATGATCACCGGGATACCTGCTTCGGTAGCTTTACGAATAGCCGGAATAATCACTTCAACTTCTATCGGCGAGATGGCAATCACATCTACTTTCATCTGAATAAAGTCTTCGATAATTGCCACCTGATCCCCAAAAGCGATATGTGAGGCCGGAGCCCGATAGAGGAGAGTAACTGGAATTCCATTAAGACTGGCATCGTAAGCACCTACCTCGAAGTAATGTGTTGCAGTTCTAAAGACCCCGGTGATATCAGGTGGTGTCCATCCTATAACTATTTCCTTGGGTAATTCTTTTGCAAATATACCAAATGAACTTAAAGTTACTAACAAAGCGACAACAAGAATTATTAATAAACCTTTCTTTAACACCTTTCAATACCTCCCTTTAATTTACTAAAATTTATTTAATTATCCGTAAATAAACTAAATATATTTTAGTTTATAATCACCCCCTTCTTTTCAAATCTATAATTTATATAGTTATTTATAACCACCTCCTTCTTTTTTATATTTAAGGTATGATTATAATTATGAGCAGTTTCCCTATATTCTCTTTCTGATATATATTATTTTCCTTCCATTTTATTTATTTTCTAAATTATAATATTTATTTAATAATTAGGATTATCTATTACTTTAATTTGCCCACCTTTCTCAAGAATTAATTTACTAAATCCTTTACTTTCAATAATGCCATAATTATGTCCGGCTTCACCAGGATAAACCGCAAAAAAGATTAATGGTATATTCCCAGTATTTATCGTCCTATGGGCCCAATAGGGAGGAATATAGGATATGCTTCCTGATTGCATATCCAGGATCTTAACTTCTGTATCTTTCTTCTGCATTAATAATTTACCTGTTCCCTGTAATACTAAATATATTTCCGCAGTATCTTCCTGTTCATGAAAATGTCCTTTGGTCATATGGTATTCGTCACCTACTCGTCCAGGATAAATAATGCTGGTGCAGTGCTGTAAATGCCCATGTTTCTCGGGAACATCGATATTGTAGACTCTATATATTAAAGGATCACCATCATTGATAATCTTTCTAGTAGCTTCTAAATCATGATACATTCCTTCCATATCGCTCAAATGGCGAACTAATATAGCGCAATTTCCAAGAATCTCACCCGTATTAAAATTTAAATAATTATTAAAAGGTTCCATTAAACCTATGCCTCTCCTTCCTTCTCAATTTCATTATGAGAAGCTATTTAACCTTCCCCGGTCCAGACCAAGAAGGTTCTTTTAATTGTGCAAGTCTTTGAAAAGTATTAGTAAGATTATCAATTAAACCAATATAGATTTCAGCATATTTTTTATAGTGTTCCTGATATTCGGCTCGGGGTTCTATTCGATCTTTGACCCGAACAAATTTTTGTGAAGTTTTAGCCAAGTCATCAAATAGCCCCACAGCATAGCCACCAATAATTGCACTACCCAGAATAGCTGGTTCTTGCTGGGTAACTATGGCATAGGAAATATTAAGAGTATCTGCCTTTATTTGATTCCACAACTGACTCTTCGATCCCCCACCTAAAACCCTAACCTCCTTAAATTCAATATCGGGATAGAGATTTTTCATAATCTTCAAATAGTAGTAGTATTCATAAGCTATACCTTCAAGAATGGATCGGTAAAAATGATTTTTACTCTGCCCCCAGCTGAAGCCAACCCAACTCCCTCTCAAATTGGGTTGGGCTGGTAAGACTCTTCCTCCGAGATGAGGAATAAAGAGCAGCTTATCACTGCCAGGCGGAATTTCAGAGGCCAGCTTATCAAGAAATTTATAGGAATCTTGCCCTTTTGCTTCAACTTCTTCTGTTTCCTGATGGGCTATTTCATCTCTAAACCATCGCAGACAAAGCCCTCCACCATTTATAAAAGCAATGGGATTCCACAGATTTTGAATAACTGAGCGTGAACACATAACAGTACCATATTTTAAATCAGGGGAAAATTCATTGGTACAGCTGGCTAAAACCGATGCTGTACCAGCCACATCGAAAATAATCCCCGGTTTAACTATTCCTGCTCCTAAATAACTGGTAGTGGTATCCCCGGCTCCAGCTACGATAGGAATACCATCCACCAAACTACAATGATTAGCCGTTTCTTTACTTAAATGCCCGATGATATCCCAGGGTTTGACTATTCGTGGTAATTTTTCCTTGGGAATACTAAAGATATCACATAATTCATTATCCCAAATCATTTCTTGAATATTGGCTACACCAGAATAATGGAGATAAGTATAATCTATAAAAGCATCAAAAGAACTCAAGCCTGCCATCTTACCAGCAACATAACATCCCGGGACAATAAACTTGGCAATCTTTTTGAAAACTTCCGGACGCTCCTCTTTCCACCATAATATTTTTGGGCCATGGGCATAGGTAGGTGGACAACCGGTCTTCTTCAGTACTTCCTTTCCTGCCCTTCTCTGCATCAACTGAATATAAGGTTCGCAACGAGTATCCAACCAGGAATCATAACGAGCCGCCGGATGCCAATCCTTATCAACCATGCCAATTCCTGACATCTGGCCATCTATTGTTATGGCAGCCACTTTTTCTGGTTTTATATCTGCTTTTTCCATTATCCGACGGATAGTTTTTACTGCTGAGCTGTAAAAATCCTCAAGTTCCTGCTCGACCCAACCAGGCTTTGGATAATAGAGTGAAGATTCTTCGTAAGCCTCAGCCAATAGAACCCCTCCTATGTCAAAAAGACCTGCTTTTGTTCCTGCAGTTCCTATATCTACACCGATTAGATAGTCTGCCATTTAGTCAACCTCCTTAAAAAATTGATTCTCTTTGCTATTTTGCGGTATAACCGCCATCAATAGAAAGGACAGATCCAGTGGCGTATCCTAAATGATCAGAAGCCATGGCTAAAATTGCTGCGGCTATTTCTTCTGGTCTTCCTAATCTATTTAAGGGGCGGCATTCTTCAAGTTTACGTCTTTCATTTTCTGGATTTTTAGATCTCTTCAAAGCATTTTTAACTAACGGAGTCTCTGTTGTTCCCGGACATACTGCATTAACCCGTACCCCTTTCTGGGCAAAGTCTACAGCCATACTTTTAGTCAGAGAAATAACTCCCGCTTTGGAAACATTATAAGCTACCTGATCGGCAATGCCAACAAGACCGGCTTCGGAAGCAACATTAACCACTACACCGCTACCTCTCTCAAGCATAACTGGTATGACATAATGAGAACAAAGATACATCCCCTTTAGATTTACGGCCATCACTTTATCCCATTCTTCTTCAGTCGTTTCAATTACATCACCTTGATAATAGATTCCAGCATTATTAACTAAAATATCTACCCTGCCAAATCTATTCATAACGTCTTTAACCATATTATTCACACTTTTTCTGTCGGCTACGTTTAGTTCAATAAAAAAGGCGTCCCCACCAATGAAAGAACTAGTCTGTTTACCTTTTTCGACATCAATATCAGCTACAACGACTTTGGCACCTTTTTCCGCAAAAGCTATAACTGTGGCCTTGCCAATTCCCACGGCAGCCCCCGTAACTATAACAACTTTATCTTCAAAACTCATGATCTATCTCCTCCAATATAAATCTTTGAAGATCAATATAAAAATAACGCTTATTGTACAATTTATATACTTATAAAGCTTCAGGTAATACCTTCGAAATATTTCAAGCCCATGATACTTTCTGCAGCATATTGATCGAAAATATTTTCTGAAAATCCTCCTTCAAGAGCAAGGTATGGGTCAGAAATCGGTGGTAATGGTTCTAAAGTTAAAGCATATTGATAATTTATTTTCTTCAATGCCTTAATAAGGGCTTTAAAGTTTATATGTCCTCTTCCTACTGAACAACGATTACTGTCTGCTATATGAATGTTAATCAGGTTATTACCGGCTATTCTAATTGCTTCTGGTATATCTCGTTCCTCTATATTCATATGAAAAGTATCAGCCATAATTTTTACATGAGTTGAATTTACCTCGCTGGTAAAATATAAAGCATCCCGGATATTATTGACCAAATAAGTTTCATACCTATTTATCGGCTCTACTGCCAGCAAAATATCTTTTTTCTTAGCATATTTCGCTACTTCCCGAACTGCCTTCACGGAATTTTTCCAGTCTTCTTTTTTGCTTAGAGATGGACTTAATTTAGATACAGCAGCGGGGACAATAATAACAAGCTTTGCACCTATTAACTGGGCATAATCTATACACTTGAACAAATATTTAATCGTCTGATCCCTGATTTTAATATCTGATGAAGCCAGATCTCTTTTTATTTCTTCTTTCCATAAATACATTCCAGCAATAGAAGAAACTTTAAGTCCATACTTCTGTAACATTTTTTTGACCTTTTTAGGTTCATATTTCGCCTTATCGGGTTCTCCTTCAAGTTCAACCGCATCATATTTGTATTTTGCTAACCTTTGAAGGCTCTTTTCCAAGTCTTCCGTTGCATATATCCAGTTGCTGATAGAATATTGCATATTTCTACCTCTTAAATTTTATATTGATAAAAATAATTATAATTTAACTGGTTTACCGGTCTTAATCGATTTATTTGCAGCAATAACTATTTCAATCGCTTTTTCCCCATCTTTAATACCAACTTTTGGATCTTCATTATTTAATATACAGTTAACAAAATGCTTATCTTCTTCTAAGTATGCATCCTTGAATAAAATCCTCCAGCTTTTATTGCCTTCTTTAATTAGTTGACTCTTATTATTCCATACTAAAACTGAATAGGCCTGTTGGGAACCTATTTGTAGCATTCCCTCTGTTCCTAAAATTTCCATCCTCGCATCATAACCATAGGTAGCAGGACAACATCCATCAATCATGCCCAAAACTCCGTTTTTAAATCTTAAATTAACTGCAGCAGTATCATAGAAATCAGGATATTTTTCCTTATATTGGGGGCATTTAAAATTATCAGCCATAGCAAATACTTGTTCATATTCACTGCCAACTAACCACCTCATAGAATCAAAATCATGGCTGTTAACCTCTGCTAAAAGCCCATTGCTTCTTTTTACATCACAGTACCACTTTGGTGGTAAACCGGGTCCTCGTCCTACAGATTTTACAAGAATGGGAGTCCCTATTTCTCCTTGTTCGATAATTTTTTTAGCTTTTAAGAAATTTTGATCAAACCTCCTCATAAACCCAATTTGAAACTTCACCTGATTTTTTTTTATTGTTTTTTCCATTTGATCTGCTTCTTCCAAAGTAGAAGAAAGCGGTTTTTCACAGAAAATATGCTTTCCGGCATCAGCTGCTCGAATAACCGTTTCAGCATGAATGAAGGTCGGCGCTGCAATACAAACTGCATCAAATTTTTCACATCTTAACGCTTCTTCAAAGTCGATAAAAAAATTATTGGCACTTAGCTCTATGGCAGCTTCCTCAGCAATCTTTTTATTAGTATCCACAACTGCAACAATTTTTGTATCAGTTATTCCAAATTCATAGTTTCTTGCATGAACCATTCCTGCTCTACCGGCTCCAATTAAACAAAACTTTATTTTTTCCATTGAAACACATCCTTAATTATATTTCGTTATAAAGTTCAACCCTTACTTTCCCTTTATCTCCCCTAAAACGCGATTCAAAATAATCCATTGCTATATTATCCTTTGTATAAGTAATATTTTGCATTAAGTGCATCGGGGCTCCTAATTTAATTTTTAAAATTTGAGAATCATATTCTTCGGCGACAATCGGTTCCAGGGTAATTTTTGCCCTATATGGTTTTAATTCATACTTATTAATAAGTGTACGATAGAGTGACTTATTCTCTAAATCTTCATTTATTAAGCTCGGACATAATTTATAAGGAATAAAATTCATTACGCTAACGACTGGTTCATTCTCAACAAATCTTATCCTGTTAAGAAAAATAATCTTTTCACCTTTCAGGATGTTTAACTTATTAGCTGTTGTTCCTCTCGCAATCTTTACTTCCTGTTTAATGACCTTTGTTTTTGGTATATACCCTTTTTCTACCATATCATCGTAGAATGTAGTTAATCTTTGGATAAACCCATAATCTATCTTAGGTTTTGCTATAAAAGTTCCTTTCCCCTTTTCGCGATAAAGTAAGCCTTCATTGATCAATCCTCTTAATGCTTGCCTAATGGTCGGCCTGCTAATTTGATATTTTTCGGATAATTCTTTTTCTGAGGACAGTAAATCACCTGGCTGTAATTCTCCAGTTTCGATCCTCTCTTTTAATATCTCTTCTAATTGGAAATATAATGGTATGGGTGAATTTTTATCTAATGTGTCTACATTTATTTTTATCATTCTAAGAGCCTCCGTCTTAATTATTTTTTAGTATACCCCCTCTTACATTTTCAAAAAAAACTTAAACTATTTTTAGTTAAGTAATGCAGTTTCAGAATTTAAAATCCTACCTATTAAATCTCTAATTGCTTTCTTATTTTTAATATTATTAAATCTTAATATCTCTACATGACATACTCATGTAAACATGTCTTTACATTCTATATATCTTTATATGACATTTATTTAAAAAATCCTTCTTTTTTTGGAAATATTTTAAATTTTTTTTATAATCCTAACTCTTAAGGCTGTGATCCCGGCTTAAGAAGGTATAAAATATGATAAGGGCAGCCATTAGGAGTAGAAGCGTGAAAGCATTTTGAAAAAGATTCAGGAATCAACATATAATTCATAGAATTATTAAGCATAATTTCAAAGTTAGCTGCCTAAGTAGGGGATATCTATTTTATCTTCTACTCTGGAAATAATAAGCAATCTTTGGTCTTTGAACTTTTCTCTAAGGTTCGGTTAAAATTTTCTACAATTTAATAGATGTATAATCTACTGAAAATATTTTTTGCTTTTTATAAATAACTATATAGTTTTATTTTATAATAATTTGGGAGGTCAATTATGAATATAGAAAAAAGATTGGAAGGGAAAGTAGCCATCGTAACTGGCGCAGCATCTGGAATTGGAGAAGCTGTCTCAAAGATTTTTTCCATTAATGCCTGCAAAGTTGCCTTGATAGATATTAATAAGAAACGTTTGAAACAAGTGGAAGCCGATATTTACAAAACCAATGGTATATCCCTTACTTTTTGTGCCGATGTAACTGATGAAGATAAGGTCATTAAGTTTTTTAAGCAGACTATAGATGAATGGGGTCATTTGGATATTTTAGTCAATAGTGCCGGCCGTGATTCGCTTTCTCCACCAGTTTCTGAAGTTACATTGGAGGAATGGAATAAAACCATTGGTCCAAACATGACCGGCGTTTTCTTATGCTGTCGTGAGGCCTTCAGGTATATGGAAAAACAAAAGTCCGGCGGTAGAATTATCAACATGGGATCTACCTCTGCCATGCTTGCATCAGGTCCTGGCCATAGCCCCTACCGGGCTTCAAAACATGGTATGATGGGTTTTAGTAAAAATATTTTGATTGAAGGTAAGGATAAGAATATCGGTGTGACCGTGATCAATCCTTCTCATGTAAAGACACCAATGACCGAAATCATTGACCAGGGTCTTTATGATGGCTCTCTGAAAGCATACCTTGATGGATGGTTAGACGAAAAGGAATACAAAGAGGGAATTTATGCAAGCTGTATTGATGTTGAAAACGTGGCTGAAATAACCCTCTATATTGCCACAAGAACTCCTGATGTGACCATCCCACATATTACAATCTATCCTACTCATAAAATTCATCGCTACGGAATGGAAGTCTAATATAAAGAAAGCCTTGATTTCTTTGTGAATATGCTTTCCAATTATATTTGGTACAATAAGGTTGTTTTTGTTATTTCAGTTAAGGCTAAATTAGAAATTAATTCAGGAAAAATATAAGCATTTTTTAAAATCCCTACTAAAATTTTATACTACTGAATCGTCTAATCCATATAATATCCACCATTGATATTAATCGTTTCTCCTGTAATAAAAGCAGAGGCATCCGATAATAAAAACAACACTGCCGATGATACATCTTCAACCGTTCCTAAACGTCTAACTGGTATTAACTCTCTCATCTTATTTTTCTTTTCTTCATCCCAACCATTCATGATAGATGTCATTATAGCATGAGGTGCTACTGCATTAACGTTAATACCATAAGGACCTAATTGCCTGGCTAATGATTTGGTTAAAGTAATTATTCCACCTTTTGAAGCCCCATAACATGGTGAAGTATTATTATCTCCTCGTTTCCCAGTGATGGAAGAAATATTTACAATTCGTCCGTACTGATTTTTTTTCATGAAAGGCACAACTTCGCGAACACAATACATAACTCCTTTTAAATTAACTGACAATATTTTTTCTAGGATATCATCTGTGGTATCTTCAATAGAAGCATAACTCAAAATCCCAGCATTATTTATTAATAAATCAATTTTACCAAAATAATTTATGGTTTCTTTTACTACCTTACTTACCTGATTACTTTTGGAAACATCAGCTTGAAAGATAATAATTTTATTATTATTAAAGTTAAGCTCTTCTTTTAAATTATTTACTTGTTCTTCCTTAATATCAAAAGCAGCAATTTTTGCTCCCTCTGAATACAAATCTAAGGCTATTTGTTTACCTATCCCTTGGCCTGCACCAGATATTATGGCAACCTTACCTTCAAAGCATCTCTTAAACAAGTTATCTTCCTTCGTTTTTTTATGAACCACCCTTTTTAAAATTAACCTCACTTTTAATAAGTTTTTATCATTTTTCTAAATTCATCCATAATTTTTACTCCAGAATTAGTACCTATCCTGTCTGCTCCATTGCTTATTAATCTCAAAGTATCTTTTAAATTTTTGATTCCTCCCGCAGCTTTTACTTGGCAATAATCTTTTACAATACTTTTTATTAACCTTACATCATCCACTGTTGCTCCTTTTTTACCAAATCCGGTAGAGGTTTTAATAAAATTTACACCAGTATTCAAAGCACATTTGCAAATATTAATTTTTTCATTCTTATTTAAATAACATGTTTCTATGATTAATTTTGTAGTCCTACCCTCTGCAGCTTTTACCAGTTCCTTTAATTCATTCTCAATATAAAAATAATCTTGAGATTTTAATCTCCCAATGTTAATTACAAAATCCAATTCATCCGCTCCTGAATTAATAGCATCTTCTATTTCTACTGCCTTACAAAAAACTGAAGTTAACCCTAAAGGAAAACCGATAGCGCAGCATAATTTCGTATTACTTTTATTAGTAATACATTTGGCAATGGAAGCGAATCCAGAATTGACTGCTACAGAGGCAAACTGGTATTTTACACTTTGATGGCAAAAAGCCTCGATATCTGAAATCTTCATATTAGGTTTTAGAATAGCATTATCTATTTTTGAGCTTAAATTTTCATAGGTAAGATTCATTTCGTTTATTAATCTAAACATCTGATTAGAATGAACCATAATGAATTACCTCTTTGGTTAAAAATATAAATTATAAAAAAGAAAAATATTTACTTTAGTTAGCCCAATTTAAAGATCTCTTGACAGCTTTTTTCCAACCACTATATAGTGCTTCTTTTATATCTTCTTTCATCTTTGGTTCATATACTTTCTCTAATTTCCAATGATGTTCTAACTCTTCTGTGCTGTTCCAAAAATTAACTCCTAAACCAGCAAGGTATGCTGCTCCTAAAGCTGCCATTTCAATAATAGCTGGTTTTTCTACTGTAACACCTAATATATCAGCTTGAAATTGCATTAAAAAATTACTCTTCGAGGCACCTCCATCTACCCTTAAAGTTTTTATTTCCTCACCGGAATCAGTCTTCATTGCTTCTAATACATCTCTGACCTGGTATGCTATAGACTCAAGAGCACTCCTGGTGATATGTTCCTTAGTAGTACCTCGAGTAATTCCGATAATTAGTCCTCTGGCAAACATATCCCAATAAGGTGCACAAAGACCCGTAAAAGCAGATACAAAATAAACACCGCCTGTATCCTTTACCTTTTCAGCTAGTTCATCTGATTCTCTTGCGCTTTTGATTATTCTTAATCCATCTCTTAGCCATTGTATAACCGTACCACCATTAAAGACCACCCCTTCTAATGCATAGGTCACCCTTCCCCCAATATTCCAGGCAAGATCAGTGGTAAGTCCATTTCTCGATAAAATCGGCTTTTCTCCTATATTCATCATTAAAGCAAGCCCTGTACCATAGGTATTTTTTACCATACCAGGTTTAAAACAAATCTGTCCTATAGTAGCTGCATGTTGATCTCCTGCATCGCCAGCAATAGGTATTTCTTCTCCAAAAAATACCCGTTTATCAGTTTTGGCCAATATACCACTGGAAGGTAATACGTCAGGCATAATACCTACAGGTATATTCAACATATTACATAGTTCATTATCCCACTGAAGTGTATGAATATTAAAAAGCATCGTTCGAGAGGCATTAGAAAAATCTGTCACATGATAAGCTCCTCCACTTAATTTCCATATAAGCCAGGAATCAATATTCCCCATATATATTTTACCGTTAGCAATCTCCTTTTTTACACCAGGTACATTTTCTATAATCCATTTGATTTTCGTAGCCGAAAAATAGGCATCTATCACTAAACCAGTTTTTTTTCTAACTATTTTTTCATAACCTTTATTTTTTAAATCATCGCAGATATCGGCAGTTCGGCGACACATCCAGACAATAGCATTATAAACTGGTTCTCCTGTATCCTTATTCCATAATACAGTTGTTTCTCTTTGATTGGTTACCCCTATAGCTGCAATTTCCGCTGGTGAAACATTACCTTTTTTTAATGCTTCTTTTATACACTCCATGGTACTATCCCAATACTCTAACGGCTTATGTTCAACCCATCCCGGTTTAGGATATATTTGCTGTATTTCTTGATAGGCTATGGAATGTATTTCTCCATTCCGGTTGAATAAAATAACCCTTGTACCACTTGTCCCTTGGTCAATAGCCATCACATATTTTTTATCCATATTACACCTCATCCTTCCTTACTTTAATAAAGTAATTAAAACTTTATTCAGTAAATGGAATTTTGAAATTATATTAGATGAATAAAACTCATAAATAACTTATTGTATTACCGATCTTATCATTACGCCTTCAGCGTTATCTTCTTTAATATCTATATTCTAATTACCTTTAAGGCACGATTGAGATTTTTAGTCCTTTTCCAGAAATTACTTTCTCGAAGGCATTTTCAATTTCTTTCAAACCAAAAGTATGAGTAATTAACCCTCGAATATCAAATTCTTTTTTACTTAAAATTTCCATTGATTTTATAAATTGTAAAATAGTTGATCCTGTGGTTGCTGTTATATTTAACTGTCTGTAGTGAACAATATTAGACTTAAACATAATACTATCTTTACCTTCGGGTAGTCCTCCAAAAAAATTAATCCTTCCCAACTTAGCGGCTAAATCCAGGACCTCCTCTTGAACAGATGGAATTGAACAAGCAGTTATGATAACATCAGCTCCTTTTCCAGCAGTATGAATAAATACTTCCTCTTTTAAATTAACTCTCGAGGGATTTAAAATAATATCTGCTCCATATTTTTTAGCTAATTTTAATCTATCGTCACTAATATCCGAAATTATTAGCTTTCTTGCTCCAGCAATTTTAGAAAGAATTAAGTGAAGTAAGCCCATAGCGCCAGCACCTATAATTAAAACACTATCACTTGGGCCAATTCTCAGAGATTCATAAGCATTGTACACACATGATAAGGGTTCATTTAATGAAGCTTCAAGAAAATTAAGATTTTCAGGTATTTTAATTAAATTCCCACCAATAATTGCTTTATTTATCACTTTCATATACTCAGCAAATCCACCATTCAGATTAATTCCGAATGCCTCATAATCATTGCATAGGTTATTATATCCTGCTGCACATAAATAACAATGGCCACATCCAACATTGGGAGCTACAGCAACCCTATCCCCCAAATTAAATGTAGATATATTTCCCCCTTTTTTAACTACCTCTCCTACAACCTCATGTCCTAAGATTCTATGTTCTCCTTCTTTCATTTGGCGATATCCATATTTTAATATCTTAATGTCGGTACCACAAATATTACAGGCTTTAACCTTTATTAGTAATTCGTTTTCATTGATTTCCGGCATGGGAATTTCTTCTACATCAATTATGTTCCTACCTTTATAAATTGCAGCTAATATTTTTTTTCGCCCCCTCTTAATTGAATAATAAAAAACGATAATTTAAGGAATTTCTATACTAAAATTTAGGGAATACTAAAAAGCAAATATATCTATAATTACATTACCACAATACATAATGAGCTAGACCCAGTACTTTAGAAGCATCTTAAGGTTAAAATGATGAATGATTATCTTTTTAATTGATACTGATCCATTATTGTTTGAGTCTATCTGTGTCAACATCTTCTTTATTTATTAAATGACCATAATCCATAAAACTTTCAATGGTAAATTTTACAGCTTTCATTTCCTTCATATACAAATATCTTCTTTTTTATCCCAAACAAGCGATCTCTTAACAGCTCTTTTCCATCCAGCGTATAATTCTTCTCTCCTATCTTCTTTCATTTTCGGTTCGAATACTTTTGATAACTTCCATTGTTTTGAAATTTCTTCCTTATTCGCCCAGAAACCTATTCCGAGACCGGCTAAATATGCCGCACCCAATGCTGCCATCTCGGTAACTAATGGCACTTCAATAGGTATACCAAGTAAATCGGATTGAAATTGCATTAGAAAGTCACTATTAGTTGCTCCACCGTCTACTCTTAATGATTTTGCATTTATACCAGAATCTACTGTCATTGTATCAAGTACGTCTCTTGTCTGATATGCTATAGCTTCCAAAGCACTCCTTGCGATATGCTCTCTACTAGTCCCCCTGGTAATGCCTATTATCAAACCTCTCGCATACATATCCCAATACGGAGCACATAATCCGGTAAAGGCTGGAACAAAATATACTCCTCCTGTATCTGCTACTTTTTCTGCAAGCAAGTCACATTCATGAGCAGTTTTAATTATTTTCAATCCATCCCTTAACCACTGGACTGTTGACCCACCCGCAAACACAACGCCTTCAAGTGCATACTCAACATTATTATTAACCACCCAAGCAATATTGGTGGTCAGACCATTCTTTGAAAATAAAACCTTTTCTCCAACATTCATCATTAATGCTAATGCAGTGCCATAAGTATTCTTTGCCATTCCCGGCTGAAAGCATACCTGTCCAAAAGTAGCTGCATGCTGGTCACCAGCATCACCCGCAATAGATATTTCTTCCCCAAAAAATACATCCTTATTCGTTGTCGCCATTATTCCACTTGAAGGTTTTAACTGCGGTAAAATATTTACAGGAATATCCAAAATATCAAGCAACTCTTTATCCCACTCAAGAGTATGTATATTTAAAAGCATTGTTCTTGATGCATTTGAATAATCCTCTACGTGATAAGCCCCCCCACTTAACTTCCATATAAGCCAGCTATCTATGTTACCCATGCATATTTTTCCTTGCGAAATTTTTTCCTTAACGCCAGAGACATTTTCAATAATCCATTTAATCTTCGTTCCAGAAAAGTATGCATCGATTAAAAGACCAGTTTTGTTTTTGACAGTATCTTCATATCCTCTTGTTTTTAACTCTTCACATATACTTGCAGTCTGGCGGCTCTGCCAAACAATTGCATTATAAACAGGTAGCCCAGTATCTTTATCCCACAATACAGTTGTCTCTCTCTGGCAGGTAATGCCTATCGCTGCTATTTCGCTTGCCTTAACGCCACCTTTTTCGAAAGCTTCCTTTGTGCAAACCATAGTTGTATCCCAATATTCCATTGGATCATGTTCAACCCAACCAGGGTTTGGATATATCTGTCTTATCTCTCTATAAGCTTTTGAATGAACTTGGCCTTCATGATTGAATAGAATAACCCGTGTACCTGTTGTACCTTGGTCAATTGCCATTATATATTTTTTTTCCATCTATTCTCCTCCTTAAAATTATTTAATGCTATTTTTGGGCAAGTTTACATTCATATATGGGCAAACTCATGGTATTCTGCCCTTCGATTTTATAAAATTATTAATATTGTTTCTTTTTATCTTTGTTACTTTTTATAAATCCGGAATAAATAAAACTTTATTAAATATCTCTTTTTTATAGTACATCATTTCAAAAAATTCTTTACAATCCTCTAACTTTGCTCGGTGGCTTATTATTGGCTTCACTTTAATTTTTCCTTTATCCATGAAATCTAAAGAGGATTTCCATTCATTAACCGGAAGAGGAACAATAGATGAATTCCACGAACCAATAATAAATAATTCTCCTCGGAGTATCTTATTCACTTCTTTACTGGGAAGCAACAGATCATCGTAAGATATTCCGCAATAAATCACCTTACCCATTTTACTTGCTGATTGAATTGCTTGTAATTGAGTTATTTTGTTTCCCGCTAACTCAATAACAATATCTGCTCCTTTGTTATGGGTGTAATCCATTATTGCCTCAATAACATTGTTATTTTTTGCGTTAATTGCTAAATCGACTCCTATTTTTTTAGCTAAATCTAATTTTTCCTGAAAAATATCTACGGCAATAACTTCGGAACATCCTAAAATTTTTAACCATTGTATGGCAATAAGTCCAATAGCCCCTAAACCAAAAACTACTGCTGATTGGCCAGCATTAATATTTGCTTTTCCTATGGCATGTAATGCCACACTTACCGGATCAGTCATTGCGCCACTTTCATAATCTACATTTTCAGGTAATTTAAGAAGATTGCTTTCCTTTACTACAATATATTCCGCCATTGCACCGGGAATACGAGAGCCATAATATAGATAATCATCACAAAGATTATATTTTCCTATTTGACAAAATTCGCACTTTCCACAAGGAATTAATGGCATGGCTGTCACTTTATCTGATACCTTAAAAGAAGAAATGCTTTTACCTATCTCCACTACTTCACCACTAAATTCATGGCCGATGATAATCGGCATTTTGTGAGCTCCCTTAACCATTACTCTTGGTATATCAGATCCGCAAACCCCACAAGCTTTAACTTTTACAAGTACTTCATTTGAATCTTTTATTTCAGGAACTTCTGTCTCCACGCAACTTAGGTTTGCGGGAGCAAATAATGTTACTGCTCTCATCATTGTTACTTATTCTCCTTATTAAGTACATTTTAATTTAATTGATTACTTTTTAAATATTAAAATATTGATTTAATCAAAGAATTTTTTAATAACTCTGGCTAAACATTTGTTACCTACATTTCCGGCATTGGCTTCCTCTATATCTAAATGAAGTGCTAATTTACTTTTAGAAGAAACCCTGATTACTACATCCTTATAAATAACGCCATGCTCTCCTGATACTTCCACCTTGACTCGATCTTCATCTTTCACACCATAATGTTCTGCATCTTCAGGAGCCATATGAATATGCCGCGCGGCTCGAATAGCTCCCTCTGAAAGAGCCAAAACGCCTTTTGGTCCGATAAAAATGATAGGTGGAGAGCCTTTTATATTCCCCGATATTCGAGTAGGAAGGTCTAATCCTAAAAAATAGCCATCGGTAATAGATAATTCTGCTTGCGTATATTCTCGCAAGGGTCCAAGAATTCTTACCTTTTCAATCACTTTCATATTTGCGCTAACTATTCCCACCTGTTCATTGCTGGCAAATTCTCCGGGCTGAGATAAATCACGTAATTTAGTAAGCTTATAATCCTTTCCAAATAAAACATCCAGGGAATCTCTGGTTAAATGAACATGATGATTGGAGATCTCTACGGGAATAGAAAAAAGATGAGATGATTCTTTTTTCGGTTTTATTTCTTTATAAATCGTTTCAGTTATCATATCTACAAGTTTTTTATATTCTTGCTCTTCCATTTTTTATCACCCTCGACTCATCTATCCTTTATCATATCAGAATAATATCAGACACTGACAATCTTTACACTGGCACTACAACCCAGCCGGGTTGCCCCAGAGTGAATCATTAATAAAGCATCTTCGTAAGTACGGATCCCACCCGCTGCTTTAATTCCCATTTTAGGACCAACAGTCCTACGAATCAGAGCAACATCATGGGCAGTAGCTCCGGCGGTAGAAAAACCGGTAGATGTCTTTACAAAATCAAAACCAACTTTTTTTACCAATTGAGAAGCTATTACTTTTTCCTCGTCTGATAATAAACAGGTTTCAATTATCGCCTTGGTAATCGTGGTCTTCCTGCAAGCCGTAAATACTGCTCTTAGATCAGCTTCTACCGTCTTTAGATCACCGTTTCTTAAAGCACCTACATTAATTACCGTATCTATTTCACCAGCTCCGTTTTCTATAGCATTACGCGTCTCGTAAGCTTTGGTCCTGCTGTCTGTTGCCCCTAACGGAAATCCCACAACAGCACAGACCTTGACTCCACTTCCCCGTAATTTTTTAGCACAATAAGACACCCAGGAAGAATTAACACAAACCGTACAAAAACCATACTGAACGGCTTCTTCGCATAATTTTTTCACCTGAGCTTCTGTTGCGTCAGGCTTTAATAAAGTATGGTCAATATATGGTGCAAGGTCAGCAGGTGTATTAATTTGTATATTGCAACCCACAGAAGAACCCTGTATGTTTTTATTACCCAAATCAGATTTAAAAGAAAGATTATCAGAAGAAGATGTCTTCTTTAACTTTGATATTATTTCATCACTAATCTTATCTATCAACTCTTTTTTATCCATCTTATCTATATCCATAATTTTAAACCTCTTCTTTTCATATTTTTATTTATTTCTTTCTGCAGCCATTATTTTATTAACTCTTTTCCAATGTCTTCCACCAGCAAAAGAAGTTTCCAGCCATAGTTTTACCATTTCGCGTAATTCATCCGGAGTGTGTAACGGGCCACCTAAAGTTAAAACATTTGCATTATTATGTTCTCTGCTGTTTATAATCGTTTTTTGGTTATAACACAGGGCAGCTCTTATCCCTTTAACTTTATTACAAACCATTGAGGAGCCAATTCCGGCTCCATCAATCATAATTCCTCTATCGCATTCCCCGCTAGTCACCTTCCTGGCCACTTTAAGGGCAAAATCAGGATAATCGACGCTATCCTTACTAAAAGTTCCGACATCTGTCACTCGATAACCAATGGTACGCAAATAATCTCTAATAATTTCCTTGGCCTCAAATCCACCATGATCTGACCCAATAGCTACACAACCCACTTTGTCCCGAACATTATTGGGGATAGGTTGGATTTTTTCAGGGGCAGCGGTAGAATATAATCCACTCACCACATTCTGGATAATTTTTATTCTATTTATACTATCAGTCATTTTCATTAACCTTATTCTATACTTTAATTAATTGTATCAACAATTCCTACAATCATTGTTCTAATCGGGGCTGTCGAATTATTTATAATCAAACGAGAAGAATTTCCTTCATCAATCACCAGGACCGTATCTCCCACCCCTGCCTGGACAGTATCCAAAGCCAAAACACTTTCTCCTTGGAGTTCTTCTTGGTCATTCACCGGCTGAACGATTAAAATCTTATATCCTTGATAAATCGGAAGCTTTATAGTTGAAACTACATTACCAATTACTTTGCCTAAAATCATAATTATTCTCCAATATTTACCTGATCAACTATACCCATAATAGTCAAATCAGAAGGGTTGAACCAATTTTTAAGTCCCAAAGCTGCCTCTCTGCCACCTTCATAAAAAACAATGTCATTTATACCTGCCTGAACCGTATCGCAAGCTACTACAGGATCACCAATTTCTTCTAATTTTTCATTAAGAGGTTGGAGTAATAACAGTTTTATATCTTGAAAAGATTCTACTTTCTGGGTACAAACAACATTACCAATAACTTTCCCTAATTTCATCTCTATCCTCCAGACAAAAAGCTAATAAAAAATAAATTAATCGATAGTAAATAATCGTTAGTAGGACAGGCCTCTCGCCTGTCTATTTAGTTTTTATTGTAGGGATCGGATTTATCCGACCCGTTTTCATTGCGGGTTCGATGAATCGAACCCCTACGGAAAGAAATGCTTATATGATTAAAGTAATTTAAACAATTCTAAAATAACCAACCAAGACACAACGTCTTTCCCTGGTAAAGGTTCTTGCTCGGGTTAAGCCCTCCCCAGTAGGAGTAGCGATGGTAAAGGAAGTATAACCGGCACCTCCAAATCCCAAACCACTATAATTGGGTCCATTTTTTATAAAGAGAGAACAGTTCATCAATTTAGCCATCCTGGAAAGTGTAGCAATATTCCGGGAATGAATAGAAGCAGTATGCCTGAAATTATGCTCACACTGCACGGCAAAATCTATGGCTTCATCGACATGGCTAAAGCGAACCAGGGGAATCACCGGTAAAAGCTGTTCAGTCCAGACCAAGGGATGATAAGGATCTACTTCGCAAAGTAATATTTTAGTTTGATCAGAAATATCTAGTCCTATATCCCGGGCGATTATACTGGCATTTTTCCCCACATATTCTTTATTTGGTGCCCCTTCATGCCCGGGTTTGCCCGGGTCAGCGATGACTAATTTAGTAACCTTTTCAATCTGATCGTCTTTTAATTCATAAGCGCCATTTTTTATCATTTCCTCTTTTAATTTATCGGTAATTTGAGAAACGGCTAAAATCTCTTTCTCACATATACAGACAATATTATTATCAAATCCTGCTCCGATCACAATGTCGCGACCGGCTTTAACTAAATCGGCAGTTTCATCAACCACACAGGGAGGATTTCCGGGACCAGCCGCAATGACTTTCTTGTTACTGTTCATAGCGGTTTTCACTACCGCCGGACCACCGGTTACTACCAGTAATCTAATTTTAGGATGTGTCATTAAAGTTTGGGCTGAATCAATAGTCGGATTAGCAATAGCACAAAGAACGTTGGGAGGACCACCGGCTTTTACAATCGCTTGATTGATCAAGGAAACAGTCAAGCAGGAACTTCTTTTTGCTGCAGGATGAGGATTAAAAACTACCGAATTCCCACCGGTAATCATACTTATTCCATTATTAATAACTGTAGAAGTAGGGTTGGTTGAGGGTATAATAGATCCAATAACCCCATAAGCTGCTCGTTCCATCAAGGTCATTCCATGATCATCGGAGTAGGCTGTAGGTTCGAGATCTTCTATCCCCGGTGTTTTTAAAGCTGCTAATCTATTCTTTTCAATCTTGTCTTCTATTCTGCCAAAAGTTGTTTCTTCTACCGCTAATTTAGAAATTTCTTCCAGATGATCCATTATTATTTTGCGTATGCTCCGAATAATTTCTCTACGTTGATCCAGGGTTAATTTAATCAGTTCAAGATGGGCAGTCTCGGCAGCATCCACAGCAGCATTTATTTCTTCAAATATTCCATCCTGACCAGAAAAAGGCCTGTTTAACGAATCATTTGATATTGCTTTATCACTTTTTGTATCTTCTAATTTATTAAGTACGCTTTCAATGATTGATTTTAAATCTTTTTCGTTTATTTCCATCATTTACCACCTATGTGTAAATCTCTTTTTTATCTTTAATAAATAAAATAAGGTTTAATCTCCGGATGAGGGTTGGGGATAATGACCTCTTTACAAATCAGACCTTTCTCACTTATGGTCTTTACCGCTGCCCTGACTGCAGCTTCCACCTCGTCTATATTACCAATCATTTTAATATAAGATTTACCACCCATCCCTGCAGCCAATCTAATCTCGTTAACTAAAACATTAGCAGTTTTGGCAGCTATATCGGCAGCCTCAATACTGGCAACAACTGAAAAAAATTCTACTACAGCTACTGCATCCCAAATCTTACATTCAACCGTACCGACAATTGCCGGAATAATTTGAGAATGTAAATTGGGAATAAATAATTCATCAACGATATAACCTTCTCCAATTTCCTTACCAGCGGTAAGGGAAGCATCAACTGCTGCCACATCACCGGTAAAAAGAATGACAAATTTTCCCGGACAAATCGTCCTGGCATCTATTACTTTTACCGAGGCAGCTTTTACTATGCCGTCTAAAGCCTTTATTCCGACTGCTATACTGTTAAATTCTAATACTCCAAGAACGATTATATCCATATCTTACCTATCTTTCATCATTATTTTTTAATAATAATCTTTTGCTCGTCAATATAAATTATTTTACCTTTAATGCTCGCGTGTAACCGAGCACCCAATTTCCCTTCAGGAATTTCTGCAATAAGATCACCCTCGTTTACTTGTTCATTAACTTTCACTACAGGTTTCGAAGGAACGCCCGTGTGTTGTTTGAGCAAAATCTCCACCTGATCGGGATCATTTTCCATTACTGGTAATGGATGTCGATCATCCTCATCATACTTTTCTAATCTCAAGCGGTTTTTAATCCTCGAACTGGGTATTTTTCTGTAATCTTGCTGCTCTCTTGGACTTTCTTTTTTCTCCGAAAACTTGGCTTGATAGCCGGATACCAGAAGATTTTCCTTAATTTTTTGATTGATAATGCGAGGGGATAATTCCATCGGACAAGCGAACACCTCGCAAAGCCCGCATTCACTGCATAGAAAAGCATTTTGAATCATTTCGTAAGGAATATCGAGTCCAAAGTTTATCTGTCTCATAATCTTATGGGGATAAAGCTCATGACCTAATAAATAACGAGGGCATAAGTCGGTACAATAACTGCATTGACAGCAAGCAGCTTTACTTTGCTTGATAATATATTCAATTCTTAAGGTCTTCCTTAAAACTAAGGGGTGGTCTCGAGGTAAAACTAAAATCCCGGTGGTAATTTTAGTGACCGGTGAATCAAGGTCAAAGACTACTTTGCCCATCATAGGTCCCCCCACAATAACTACAAAATCTTCCAAGGTAGGTTCACAAAGATTGATAACTTCCCGGAAAGAAGTACCAATCCGAGCAATGATGATACTCGGCTTTTTTACTTCTCCTATGCAGGTGAGTGTCCTTCTGGTTACTGCATTACCTTTCTCTGCCATAGACACATTTCTCAAGGTCTCTACATTATTTACCAAACAACCTATATCCGGAGGAATACCCCCTTCCGGAATAACTTTACCGGTAATTTCCTGTACCAGAATGAACTCATCACCAACTGGATAATAATCCTTAAGAAGGAATAGTGATATATTTTTCTTTCCATTTATAGCTTTGTTTAATTTTCCCGCAATAGAAAGGTATTTTTTTTTCAGGGCAATGACCCCTTTTTTTGCACCAGTCAATTGTATAATTAACTCTAAACCTTTTATTACCTCTTCTCCCTGTCTTTCAATAATATATTTATCATTATAAAGAAGAGGTTCACATTCTGCTCCATTTCCAATGACTACATCATATTTATTGGCAACTTTAATATGAGTAGGAAAACCAGCACCGCCAGCTCCTACTACTCCCATATCTCTGAGCACATTTTCAAGTGCCATAAATTATTCCCCTTCTTATAGACTATTCGCCTATTTTTTAAAAACAATTTTATTGTATGCTTCTACCATATCGACAATTCCTACAATGACGCAATCGACTGGTTTTTGATGGGTAATTTCCGTCTGTCTAGCAGAACTTCCCTGAGAAATAATCACTATCTCTCCTACTCCTACTCCGACCAGATCTACAGCAACCAGATAATTACCATCTGTTTGCCCTTTATGGTTGCAAGTTTGAACAAGAAGACACTTCTTTCCTTTTATTCCTTCATCCATTTGGGTGCTGACTACAGTCCCCACAATTTTACCAAATATCATCTTAACCTCTTTTTATTAATTTCTTAAAATTTTAGGAATAAACAAACTAGACGTTATTGAATAATCGAGCCCTTAGTGGTTAGTTTAAAATTGAAAACTTTTTGCTATAAATTAATGTTTTTTTAAATAGGGGTTGAATTTATCCGATCCGTTCTCATTGTGGCGGGTCCAATAAATCGAACCCCTACAAAAAAGGAAGATCTCTAAACAATTTTATTATTTTTTGTATACATATTCTCCTTTAATATCTATAGAATCAACGATAGATATTATTGTTGCATCACTCGGTTTTCCTTCGGTAGTTGCCGTCATCCTGGAACTACTTCCGGCCACAAAAAAGACTATTTCCCCTAATCCTGCTCCCACACTATCCATTGCTACCAGATAATCGCCTTTCCCCTGCATGTTGGTAGGATTAATTTTCTCCAGAAGTAAAAATTTTATGCCCTCAATTTTCGGTTCTTTCCTGGTTGATACCACTGTACCCACTACTCTTGCCAGTATCATATTTTTTCCTCCCGTATGATGAATGTATCAATTAATCAGTACTCATTTTATCTTTTTTGTTTTTACTCGGACCTCTGCCCAAAGGGAGAACACTATCTACATTACTGTGTGGCCGTGGAATAATATGAACAGAAATTACTTCACCAACTTTTTGGGCTGCTGCATTTCCGGCATCAAGGGCAGCTCGAACAGCTGCTACATCGCCACGTACAATAGCAGTATTGTACCCACCACCAATTTTTTCATAGCCTACCAAATCTACCCTGGCTGCCTTTAACATCGCATCTGCTGCCTCTACCATTGCTACAAAACCTCTTGTTTCGATCATTCCCAATGCATCTGTATAAACGTCCATCTTTCTTTTTACCTCCTTAATGTTATTTTTCTGACAAATTTTTTTACTTTTTTAACATTTTAACATACTATTTTTTTCATGTCAATACTTTTTGGTTATTTTTTATAAAACAATTAATATTTTTTATAATTTTTAAATCTCTGCAAAGATATTTAAAAATTGTTGTTGGGTAGGCTGAAAAATTAACGGATTACTAAAGAAGTTAAAATAAAAAAATTATCTTTTCCTTTGAATCTTTTCCAAATATCCACACTCTCTAAAAAATTCAAGAGGATTTAAAGGAACCTTCATCTCCTCTCTTACTTTAAATAAAAGAGGTGTTATATCAGTTTCAAAGGCTTCAGTGAGCACCTTCTCCGCCATAATTATATCTTCATCTTGTTGGAATTTTTTCAAAGATCTTCTATCTACAATGAGAGCTTTTGCATAGATTTTATGAATATTTACAACACTTTGGATCATTTCTTCAATTTTTGGCTTAAGATTGTGACATTGGTCTATCATATAAGCTATGTTGGCTTTTATTCCATCCTCTTCTGCTGATACCAGTTCATTGAAAATAAGGAAAAATTCATAAGGATTTATAGAGCCCACAGTTAGGTCATCGTCAGCATATTTTTTATTATTAAAATGGAATCCTCCCAACTTTTCCTCATCTAAAAGATAGGCTACTATCTGTTCTATATTGGTGCCTAAAGCGTGATGTCCTAAATCAACCAATACCATCGCCCTATTCCCTAATTTTAAACACAAATTATATGCGCTACCCCAATCAGGTATATCGGTATTATAAAAAGATGGTTCAAAAAATTTATATTCTATAAGTATTCGCATATCATCTGGTAAATTATCATAAATTTCTTTCAAACTATCTTCTAATCTATGCTTTCTCTCTCTTATATCATCCTGCCCGGGATAGTTGGTTCCATCGCCTAACCAGAGAGAAATATCCTTGGATTTAAGTGTCTTGGCAATATTGATACACTCCAGAACATGATTGATAGCTTTTTTTCTCACTTTTTTATCAGGATTACAAAGACTCCCCAATCTATAATCCGGGTCTTGAAATAAATTGGGATTTATAGCTCCCGGTTTTATTCCCAAAGAAAGAGAATATTCTAAAAGAGCATGCCAATTATCAGTGATATCCCAAGGGATATGTAAAGCTATAGACGGACATATGCCGGTGATCTTATGTACTTCTGCTGCATCCTGAATTTTTTCCCTTACACTATTAGCAGCTCCTTTTTGCTTAAAAATTGCAAAACGAGTTCCTGAATCTGAATAACCCCAACTTGGAGTTTCAATCTTTAATTCCGTTAACTTTTTCTCAATTTTACTTACATTAATTCCCTTCTCTTCCAAAGAGGATTTTAATATTTTATAACTTGTTTTATAATCTCTCATTTTAATCAGGATAAATAACCCTATTCCTCCTTTCTTTAGAATATATCTTTGTTTTCTGTTTTATTGAGAATGATTCTTTAAAAATTCTTCCACTTCCTGGCGATAAGGCATAGCAGGAGCAGTACCAATTTTGGTTACATTGAGACTGGCAACAGCATTGGCAAAATAAGTCGCATCCACTAAATTCTTTCCTTCAGAAAGAGCAATAGCCAAGCCTCCATTAAAAGCATCTCCTGCTCCCGTAGTATCCACAATCTTTACTTCCTGGAAAGTAGGTACATGGGTAATCTTTTTAGAATTTACTACTAAAGCTCCTTCTTTACCCAGAGTAACCACCACATCTTTTACTCCAGCAGATATCATTTCTTTTGCAGCTTTTTCAGCTTCTTCAATTGTATTAACATTTCGATTAGTAATAAGCTCTAACTCACTTCTATTGGGAGTGATTAAAGATACTTTCTTTAAAATATCTTTCTCTAATTTCTTCCCCGGAGCAGGATTAAGAATAGAAATAGTATGGTTAGATTTATACACCAGGCTTATAACATGTTCTACGATTTCCACCGGAATTTCTAACTGCAGTAGTACTATATCTGCACTCATAATGAGATCTCGGGCATTTTCTACCAATTGAATATCTATTTCCATGTTAGACCCAGGAGCTACTACTATCATATTTTCAGCAGTTTTATCATCTACTAAAATAAAAGCCATTCCCGTGTGTTGAGTTTTGCTTACCTTAAGATAGTCAATGTTGATCCTCTCTTTTATAAAATTATTTCGGGCAATCTCCCCGAAATAATCTTCCCCTACACAACCGACGAAACAAACTTCGGCACCTAATCTTGCCGCCGCCACAGCTTGATTTGATCCTTTCCCTCCAGGGCCTAATTTAAATGGCCCTCCCAACACAGTTTCTCCGTGTTTTGGAAGCCAGGGAGTTTTGGACATCAAATCAGTATTATAACTTCCCACAATTACAATCTTATTTTTTTTCAAACGAATCACCTCCATAAACTATCCTTTTACCGCTCCAAAGGTCAAACCTCTTACTAAATATTTCTGGAAAAATACTACCAAGATAACTCCGGGGATAATTGCAACCAGAGAAAGAGCCGATAATTCTCCCCATTGAATTCCATGACCCCCGATTAACTCTGAAAGAACTACCGGTAGAGTTCTTACATTGGATCTGGTAAACATAAGGGCAAAAAGAAATTCATTCCAGGCAAAAACAAATACAAATAGTGCTGATACTACCACTCCGGGAATAATTAAGGGAAAGGTAACTTTCCGAAAAGCCCCAAAACGAGAATAACCGTCCACTAAAGCCGCAAACTCGATCTCCTCGGGTAGGTCTTCAATAAATCCTTTAATTAGCCATATAGCAAAAGGCAAATTGATCAATAAATAAGACCATATCAAAGCAAAGTAGGTATCCACTATCCTTAAATATCTAAAAATATTAAACAGAGGTAATACAGCGATGATAGGTGGTGCAAAGAGTAGAGAAAGAACAAAAAAAGATAAATTTGGTCCTCCAAATTTAAATCTTCCTAATCCGTAACCGGCAAAAAGGGCGAGAACAACCACTAAAGCAGTACCGATACAGGCTACAATAAGACTATCTACTGTTCCTTTTGAACCACCCAAAGAAAGTGCACGAGTAAAATTATCAAATTTAAAATGAGTAATCCAAAAAATGGGAGGATAATGGAAAAATTCTCCTTTTTCCTTAAAAGCCCCTATAAAAATCCAATAAATGGGAAAACCAAAAAGTAGAACAAAAAAAGTAAGTAATAAGTTTTGAAACCAAGTGCGTAATTTTTTCCTTTTTTCTCTTTGCCTAAATTCTTTTAATTTTTTATCATTCATACCCATTTACACTCTCCTCCTTTGCATAACCTTTCTAACAAAGATCGTGGCAATAATAGTCATTATTATTAATTGAACTAATGCTAAGGCTGAAGTATAGCCCACTTTCCAATATTTTACCCAACTGATGTAGGTGTATAAACTAAGTGTTTCGGTGGTAATACCAGGACCTCCTCCGGTAAGAATATACACCGGGTCAAAAATCTTAAAAATCCAAATGGTCCTAAAAAGAATTACTAGAACGAACATAGGACGAAGAAGAGGTAAAGTAACACGCCAAAAGGTCTGCCACCCCGTTGCACCATCGACATCAGTCGCTTCATAGACTTGATGTGGAATAGATTGCAATCCGGCAAGTAAAATTAAAGTTACAAAGGGAGTCCATTGCCAGGTATCAACTAAAAAAATTGAAAATAGAGCTAATTTCGGATCAGCAATCCAAGATGATCCAGCTCCGCCTAAAAATCGAATAATGTAATTCAGAGGACCATAATGTTCGTGAAATATTATTCTCCAGTTAAACCCCAACACTACCGGGGTAACCATTATAGGTAAAGCTAAAATGGTTATTGCAAGTTTTTTAAATCTAAAATTTCTATTAAGAAGAAAGGCAAGGATTAATCCTAATATAGATTGGGCAACTATTCCGGCTATCATTAATACTGAAGTATTTTTAAAAGCATTCCAAAATCTCGCATCTTTAAACACTAATCCGAAATTGTAAAACCAGGCAAAACGTGGGGGAACAGGCACTGTAAGGCTCCAGTCAAAAAAGCTTGCGTAGAGTAAAAATCCCAAAGGTCCTACAACGGTAACCACCAGGATGATAATTGAAGGTAGGGTTATCCTTTTTGCAAAACTATTTCTTCCAATTAGAATATTGGTCGATATTTCTTTCATATACATCCCTCTTTCTCACTTTAAATTTAATAGGGGAACGAGAACCTCCCGTTCCCCTAAAAAGAACATGGAACAATAAAAGCTCTAATCCTTAATCAATTAATCCTACTTCTTTCCAGCCTACTAAGAGTTCATTGTAAATTTTAATTTGATTTGCTTTTCCTAAACTATCGGTAATACTGTTCCATTCTTTTGCAGTGGCATCCAGAGCTTCTTTTGGCGATAATTCTTTGGTATATGCTTTGCCCAAATTGACTTCTAATACATCGAGATATTGTGCAGTACCAGGCAAACTTAAATCAGGAAAGCCATAAGTTAAATTATTCGCAATAGCAGCCAAATACTCTGCAGCTTCTTTTTCTGGTCCAAATGCTGAGAAAGCTGCCGGATTACTGAAATGAGATTTTCTAAATGGATCAAGACCAGTCTCGGGAGTAGAAACATCAGCTAAGGAAAAATCATCAGAAAGAAGTTTAGCTACATAGTAAGCTGCCTCCGGATTCTTGCTATCTTTGGCTACAGCTAGAGTTCTTCCACAAGGCATAGGAGCACGGTATTCCAGCTTTCCATCTTTCATGACTCCCGGAACATGGGTAACCCCGACATTTCCTACAATTTTTGATTGAGCAGGATCATTACCCTTCTTCCAGTTACAAGGCCATTGTAAACACATAGCTGTTCTTCCTAAGATTAAAGCATTGGTTAACTCATCATACCCATAAGAAAGAACGTCCGGTGGGCAATAAGGGAGAAGATCTACTAATCTTTGTAGGGCAATCACTCCTTCTTCCGTATTTATCATAGCATTCATATCTTGATCAAAATATTTCCCACCTCGACTGGCAAATTCTGCTAACCACCAAGCATAAGCGAAACCACCTCTTTGAGCTAGGAAGGCAAAGCCATAGAAATCTGAATCTAATACCTTCCCTGCTAAGGTTTCCCCGGTCTTTCTGGTGAAAAATTCAGCTACATCCAATACTTCATCCCAGGTTTCTGGAGGAGCAAGTTCCTTATTATACATTTTTTTAAAATTACTTTTCTCTGTCTCATCATTAAATAAATCTTTACGGAAGTAAAGACTTAAAACATCTCCATCATAGGGGAGAGTATATAACTTGCCCCCATAATAGTCATAAAGTTTTAAGAAACCTGCTGCGATATCATCTAAACGAGGATCATATTTTTTCGCATATTCATCCAAAGGTTTGAGATATCCCATTCCTGCAAATTCACCCAGGTACATCGGGAATAGCACAACTAAATCATAAGCTCCCGTACCGGCAATAAATTCACTGGTTAGCTTTTCATAGACATTAGCAAAAGGCGCAGTAACTACATTCACCTTGATTCCTGCCTTGGCAAATTCATCAGCATACCATTCAAAAGGACGAGCATTATGTCCTGCGTCACAGAAAGCAGTAATGGTAACATTGTTAAATTTTGCTTGAGCTTGAACCAGCATAGAGCAAGAAAAAACTAATAACAATGAAGTAATTAAAATAAACAAATATATTTTTCTCATTAGTAAACCTCCTAAAAAATAATTTAACTTTTTATTGAACCCTACACCCTTACGGGTATAGTATGTATCCTTGCAGACTATGAATACTTTATCACCTCCTTTTACTTTTTATATTGCGGATTAGGAGTAATTTGCTTTAATTCTTTCTCCGGTAGTGGGATTAAATATAAGAATTTTCTCTAAGTCAAAAGTAATGTCTACTTTCTCACCTAATTTAAAAGAATACCCCGGGCTAAGCTCGACTCTGATTAAAGCATCACCAATCTGCACGGTTAATATACCGGACTCACCGATATCTTCAAAGACATATACTTCTCCACTTACTGTCTGACCTTCGGTAGGCTCAGAAATATAGATATAAATAGGCCTAATCCCCAGCATTATCTCAATGACATCTCCCTGGTAAAATTTTTCTATAGAATCTTTATAGTTTTCGGGAATCTTCAATTTTTGATTATATAATTTTGCCATATATTCATTTTCTTCTCTTACTAGAGTGGCTTTTATAAAATTCATCGGTGGTTCTCCCACAAAGTCTGCTACAAAAAGGTTCTCGGGATACTCATATACTTCTTCTGGTGTTCCGATTTGTTGTAAAACCCCTAAGTTTAAAACAGCTATTCTATCAGCTAAAGCTAAAGCTTCCAATTGATCATGAGTAACAAAAAGCATAGTAAGATTCTGGGTTTTTTGAATTCTTTTTATCTGTACTCTAAATTCCGTTCTTTGTTGGGTATCTAAATGAGAAAGTGGTTCATCTAAAAGATAAAGAGAGGCGGGGCGTATCAATGCACGTGCTAAAGAGGTTCGCTGTTGATGTCCTCCGCTCACCTCAGAAGGAAGTTTGCCTAAAACGTTTGTAATATCAAGTATATCAGCTATTTTCTTGACCTCTTTTCTCACTTCTTGATCTCTTTTTCCTCTTATTCGAAGGGGAAAAGCGATATTTTCAAAAAGACTAAGATGAGGATATAAAGCATAAGTTTCAAAAGCCAAGGCAATATTTCTTTCTTTTGCAGATAACCAATTTATAATTTCCCCGTCAAGGTAAATTTCTCCTTTAGTGATATCCTCTATACCAGCAATCATCCTAAGCGTGGAGGATTTGCCACAACCCGAAGGTCCCAATATAGCCAAAAGCTCCCCACTTTTAAGAGATAAATTCAAATCCTTTACAGCCTCCACAGTTCCTTGTACGTAGTGTTTATATACGTTTTTTAATTCTAATTTTTCCACAATTTTGCCTCCTAGAAAATTCTATTTCCCGAAATAGCATCGAAGAAATCAAGTTTTTCCTCCTTAAAATCTACGGATATCTTATCCCCCAAAGATGCTTTAAAGGATTTTTCTTCCCTAATTTTAATGATAGTATTATTCAATTTAATTGAAATGATGTTATAATGTCCTGCAATTTCACTAACGTACACCTCTGTATTGATAATTTTTGCATTTTCTTTTTGTTTTAAAACACAATGCAGATCAAAAGGTCTGATTCCAATAATTAATTTCTCTTGATTCATTTTCAATAAAAGCTTATCGGCCAAAGATTTTGATAAAGATATGGAGACATCCCCAATCTGGAAAAAATATTGTCCGTCTTTTGCTTTTAGAATTCCTTCGATTAAATTTGTGGGAGGATCTCCCAATAAATTTGCTACAAAAATATTCGCAGGCTTCTTAAAAATCTCTTGTGGGGTACCAATCTGTTGAGTTACTCCCTTATCTAAAATCAGTACTTTGTCACCCAAGGAAAGTGCTTCTCTAAAATCGTGGGTTGCATAAAGTATGTTCATTTTACGTATATGTTGAATCCTCTTAAATTCTCCCCGCATTTGGTATCGTAATTTTGCATCTAAATGAGCTATAGGTTCATCCATTAAATATTCATTGGCTTTTTTAACCAATGATCTGGCTAACACTGTTCTTTGTTTCTGACCTCCGCTAATCATTGAAGGAAGTCTTGAAAGAAGTTCTTCAATTTGCAAAACATGCGCAATTTCTTTTACTTTTTTATCGATTTTATCTTTAGGCAGATTTATAGCCTCTAATGGTGAACTAATGTTTTTATAAACAGTTAAGTGTGGATAAAGGGCATAATCTTCGAAAACCATAGAAACATTTCTGTCCTTAGGTTCCAGTTGGTTTACTAACCTGTTTCTAAGAAATATTTTCCCCTCTGTAACCTCTTCCAATCCGCTAATCAATTTTAGTGTAGTAGTTTTTCCTGCTCCTGAAGGTCCGAGTAAAACAAATAATTCTTCCTCTTCACAGGAAAAATTTAGATTTTTAATCGCTTCATTTTTCCCATATTTTTTATAAACATTTTCTAATCTTAAAGCTTCCATTCCTGCCTCCTAAAATTATTTTGTTAGAACAATTTTTACTTTTTCCGGTAGATCTACTATCTCCAAATCTTTTTCTACGGTAGGTTTTTTAAGAAGAAGGGTAAATTTCATTTCAGGAGTAATAGTGAAGGGAAGCCAATGCCATACTCCCGGAGTTAAGAAAAAAGAAGCAGTACCGTCTATCCAAAAAGCTTCAATAGAATCTATATCCGGAACTTTTTTGTCAGGAGTTGCGGGAGCCAGACAAAAGATACCGACTCCTGATGTAGGAATAAAAGCTTCCAATGAATTTTGATGTCTCTCAATCTTATCCAGTATAAATTCTCTTCTCTTCCTTTTTATTTCTAAAAATCCTACAACACCCTCTTCCCCTAACTGAGAAATGTCGGCTACATTATGCCAGTAATTGTGGTTTTCTGAAAAGGTGGCAGGAGATTCTTTAAATGAAGGGACTACTATGGTACCAAACTTGGTGAAATTATCCTTTGTGGGATACTTTACTTTAATTTCCATTTCTTTTCCTCCTAATTTTTATAATTTTTGCTTATACCGATAATATTGTTAATTAAAAAACATTTAAAAAGCTCTCTGGAACATTTAAATTTTTCTGGGGTTTTTAAAATTCTTTTCTTTTTTCGTATAGATTGGAGACCTTTAAAAATTCAATATTGCACTCTTTTAGGCAAATTAAATAAATAAATTGATCTAATTATATATTTTTTATTTCCTTCTTTTTGCTTTTTATTATTTCATATCTATTTTTCATATACGACATATCTAAATAAAACCCTCTTTTTTTTAATAAAATAATTAAAAAAGTTAACTTTATCACAATATTATTTAAAAATAGTACATAAAATAAAACATAAAACATTATTTTGATCAAAATAGTGCTTACGATTTGAATCCACTATATGTGTTTTGCTTTTTCAAGTAAGTATTTTTCAGCTTCTGCCGACCATAGACCATTACTCTTTTCTACTATCTTCGCCAATTGAGTAAATAAGGGATTAATTTTTCCCTCTTTCTTAAAATCGGAAATTGCTGTTAGTTCCATTTCGATATTAGTATAAATCAACTTTTTGTTACCGGGTATTTTAGGAAGATTTAAAGTAGTATTCACCACACAATTTAATCCACCGATATGAGTAATCATGGCAGCAGGGTTTATGAGATCTTTTCTCATCATCTCCAGAGACTCAATCATATCTTGAGTATTCCCCCCACTAGTTCCGACAATATGAGTCGAAGCATAATGGACATTATAAAAATTAAGCATTGCTGAAAACTCAGGATCGCTTGGACCAGCAAAAAAATTTAAACAACCATCTTTTGATAAAATTCTATCACCCTGTTCTACTACTTCTTTGACCGGTGCAAAAACAAATACATCATCATATTTCTTCCCTTGAGCTACGGAAATAAGGGAGACTTCTGGATTTTCCATACCTTTAGTATTTATATATTTTAATTCAACTCCTTTCTTTTTAGCTTCATTCACGGTATGAATTGAGGAAGCCCTTTCCAATCTTGTTTTATCAACATCAGTTACTACTAATAATTTAGGTCTTCTATCACTATGCAAGGCATAATCTATTGCTCCAAGACCCATTGGCCCCGCTCCGGCTAAAATTGCCACATTTCCATTTTTTACAATACCCATATGATGAATATACTGACCCTGGATAGTATGATAGGCAGCATGAAAAGCGCCTATGATGCAGGACATGGGTTCAGCTAGAGATCCGCCGTAAAAGGCTTCCCCCTTATATTCTAATAAACAATCCATCTCCATCACTTCATTGGGTATAATGATATAGGTAGCATCTCCACCTACATAAGGGAAAGAATAACCGGGGGCATGAAGACTCCCTTGATAATTTAGAGCAGGCTGAATAGCAAACTTCTGACCTTTTTTGAATTTATGTTGCCATTTTTTACCAACTTCAATAATTTCGCCACAAAATTCATGACCGATTATTACTGGATTTTCCGCCACATTGTGTGGCACTCTCTTATGGCCAGCTCCTTGAACTACCGCTTTATAAGAAGACATGCAAAGACTGTCGGAAATAATATGAGCAATAATTTCGTCATTCTTCATTGCTGGGAGATCAAATTCTTCCAACCTCAAATCATTTTTTCCATATAGTCTTACTGCTTTAGTCCTCATTATCACCGCTCCCTAAAATTTAAATAATTTATTTCAGCATGACCTGACCACCGGTTATCGGTATGGCCTGGCCTGTTTCATATTTTTGATCGATGATATAATAAATAGCTTTTATAATATCCTCACCAGTACAACCCCTCCTCATGGGAATCTTTGATTCGTAGAATTTCTTCACATCTTCAAGGGTCTTTGCGCCCGGAACTTTCCCAGTCCTAAGGTATTGGATAAAAAGACCATTTTCCGGATCTGCCCATAGAGGGCCTTCAAAGAAATTTCCCGGACAAACGGCATTTACTTTAATATTATCCGCAATAAGCTCTAAAGCAAAACTCTGTGTAAGACCTAAACCTCCAAATTTACTTCCCGCATAAGCACTATTTTTATCTGAACCTTCAAGCCCGGATTTGGAGTTTACTTGAATAATATCGGTAAAATATTTTTGGGTAGGTATATTTTGAAGTGCCATAATTTTGGAAGCATGTTTTGCACATAGAAAATAACCAAAGTAATTCACTTTATTGACAAAAGCAAATTCACTTAATTCCATTTCTTTTATACTGCCAGCTTTTAATACCCCCGCATTACTTATAAAAATATCAACACCACCAACTTTTTTTATAATCTCGAACATCATTTCTTTAACAGAATCTTCATCTCCTACGTCTACTTTTATAGGGAAAGCGATTTTCCTTTTGTATTCATTATTTAGCTCCCCTGCTAACCGGTTAGCTCCCTTTAGATTAATATCGGCAATAAATACCAAGCATTCTAATTTTGTCAACTCTCTTACTATGCTTTCTCCAAAACCCTGAGCGCTTCCGGTAACTACTGCTATTTTGTTTCTTATTATCTGATTTCTATATAATCTTCCGCCATGATGATTCTTTTCCAAACTTCGATTGCAGTTATAATCAGTTATTGTTTCAGAATTTTTATTCTCTGTAGAACTTTCAAGTTTAGTGATTTTACTTGTAATTATTATTTCTTTTTGGACATCATTAAAACCATTCTTTATATTCGCTGCCTGCTCATAAGATTCTCCCAGGTAAAATACACCAATATTTTCCAGAATTACGATTTTTGGTTTTTGTTTATTTTTCTTGATATAATCTTGGAACTTATGAAGAATAGAAGGAATTATTTTTTCTACAAGTTTTCCTTGGTTTAGTTGATGGCTATTTTTAATTTCTTTTAAATAAAGAGGTATTATTCTATCTGATTTGATCTTGTTAAAAGCAACGTTCATTTTTTTTGGACTATCTTCAAAAATAATAATATTTCCTTTTTCCCCATCAAAGGTTAACCCGCGTAAAAGCGGAGCAATAGTTTCTATGTAAATTTTCTTCATTTTTCTCCTCCGAGTAATAATATCAAAACATTATTTTAAAAATTTATTTGTTGATAACCAAGTTCAGGGTGTCGAACATCTATTTTCCTGCCAATTTCACTATATATGGTAATCCTTTCTTGTAATGATTTACTTTTTAAGGGATTTTTATGATTAAATAAAGCATATTTTTCATCATAATTCGCCAGTTTTTCATGGGCAATAAGAGCCCAGGTTGCTTCAATTAGATGAGCAAACTCTGGCCTTAGAATGATGGGGTAATTAAAAGATTGTCGTGGGCTGTTTATATCCACACCACTTATTTCCATAAGTTCATATTTTTTACAGAGTCTTTGCAAACGTAAAAGTTGGCTTAGGGTATTACGTGGTGGCATATAAGTAATTGCCTTAAAACCTATTTTTTTTAATTCAGGAATCAGTTCTCCCAAGAAATCATCTTCAAACTTTTCATCTCTCTTATCACCGGTGGGCGATTCAGTCACATCCCCTAAATAAGCATAAGCGGGGATAGCGTTTATAGAATGACTGAATTTCACTGTTTCATATACAGATATGCATTCATCGTACTCCGGTTGAATGAAAATTTTATCTAAAAAAGAGCTCTTTAATATTCCCAAAAGGTCATATAAATAAAATGGATTATGGGTATCGAAGAGATATTTTTCCACTTTTTTGGAAAGCACCATACTAAAATCCTCTTTTAAGAAGGCAATAAGTTTTTCCCCTTTTCCTATTTTTTTAATAATTTTTTTAGCAAAAGCATAAAGAATATGACGTTCAGTTATGCTACCGCCTTCTTTCGCCTGGGAAATTCTGTAAACCTCTTTCTTAAAATCAATCTCCTCTATTCCATAACTTTTAATCAACTGATTCAGTTTAGCTAACATTTTTTTGTTTCTCTTATTGCGAGCTATCTGTATTGGATCTAAAAATTTCATAGCTCTTGCTATCCCTATTTCAGGGATACCATGAACAGCAATATAGCCTATATTTTTAGAATCAGGATTATTCAGTTTTCTTCCTTCAACACGAGTTCCGGAAAAATTTACCCGTAATTCAAATCCTACAGTTGAGGCAATACCTAATATCTTGCATGCTTCTATCAGCTCCTTACAGCCGGAAACAGAATCATGATCCATAATCCCTACAGATTGAAGACCCACTTTCCAAGCTAAATAAGCAGCCATAGAAGGTGAATAAGGACTAAAAGAGTAGATAGTATGTATATGATTATTTACTTCTTCTGTTTTTTTGAACTGTTCTTTTTCTTTTTCTCTTAATTTATAGATTTTTTCCAATCCATAAAGTCTGAACTTTTTATTACTACCATTTATTTCTTGAATAATTTTATCCTTCATCTTTTTATCTCGAACTAATTTTAATCTTTAATAAAAATCTTATATCCCCAGTTTATTTCTTCTAATCTGCCCGGTTGTAGACTGATCAGTGGTTATTTGATGCCCCTCTAAAAGATAAAGACGTTCATGAATCGCATCAATAATCCACTCTTTCTGGGGGAAGAAACTAGATTCCATTTCAGCGGCAGGGGTAATCCAGTTGCGGGAACCAACTACCACTGCAGGACCATCAAGATAGTCAAAAACAAATCTGGAAACATTTGAAGCAATAGTATGAAGGAAAGAACCTCGTTCACAAGCATCGGAAACAAGCACAAATCTTCCTGTCTTCTTCACAGACTCGATAATCAATTCATAGTTTAAGGGATTAATAAATCTCAAATCGATTACTTCTGCCAAAACTTTATATTTCTTTTCAAGTTCTTCTGCAGCCTCCATTCCCTTGTAAAGAGTTGCCCCTATAGTGAGAAGAGTAACATCTTTTCCTTCTTTCCTGATAATTGGCTCACCTTCCGGTACTTCGTAATAATCTTCGGGAACTCCGCTGGGAACAAAGTACTCTCCTATATCATAAAGTCTTTGACTTTCAAAAAATACTACCGGATCTGTACCGTGTAAAGCAAGATTTAACATGCCTTTGGCATCATAAGGCGTAGCAGGAAACATGACCTTAAGACCAGGGATATGGGCAAGCAGGCTAGTCCATTCTTGAGAATGTTGGGCACCATATTTATTCCCTACTGATACTCGAATGATAAGGGGCATAGTAAGGAGACCTGCTGACATTGACTGCCATTTAGCTACCTGATTGAAAAGTTCATCCCCTGCCCGTCCGATAAAATCACTATACATCAGCTCTACTACTACACGTCCCCCACATAAAGCATACCCTACAGCTGACCCTACAATGGCTCCTTCAGAAATAGTCGTATTAAACAATCGATGATAAGGAAGAGCTTCGGTTAACCCTCTATATACGGCAAATGCCCCTCCCCAATCACGATTATCTTCTCCGTAAGCTACCATTGTTGGATCCTCATAAAAGCGATAGAGCATGGCTTCAAATAAGGCATCACGATAAGTAAAGACTTTTACTTTGGGGTAAACTTTATTATTTTCATCCAAAGCAAAACGGTATTTATGGGTAATTGATCTAACCCGGGGATTATCTTTTTGGGAAATGAGTACTTCTGGTGTTCGTTTTTCCATTCTATCTTTGTGCCGATTTGAAAACATGACTGTTTCAAAAAAATCGGATTTTACCCTGGGCGAGATTTCTTGAGATACTGCTAATTTCAGGGCTTTCGTAATTTTCCAAGTTACTTCCTGTTTTAAGAACTCTACTTTAGAAGAGGTTATTACTCTGTTTTGTTTAAGGTAATCTTCATATCCTTTAATGCAGTCAACCTCTTGCCAGGCTGAAATCTCTTCTTTGCTCCTGTACGATGATGCATCAGAGGGCGAATGACCTGAAATTCGATAGGTAATAACATCCAGAAGAACCGGACCCTTTCCTTTAAGAAGGATTTTTTTCTTTCTTTCAATCGCATCAGCTACTGCCAAAGGATTATATCCATCCACTCGTTCAACATGCAAGTTTTCAGGGTTTACCCCGGCTCCTACCCGGGCAAGAATTTTGTAACCCATCGTTTCACCCGAGGTCTGACCACCCATGCCATAGAAATTATTAAAGAAATTGAACAGAATAGGGGGAGCACCTCCAAGATCTTTATCCCAAAGTGTACGGTATTGATCCATTGCAGCTAACATAATGGCTTCCCATACCGGACCACAGCCCATAGAGCCATCTCCGATATTACAGATTACTATGCCTGGCTTTCGATTAATTCTTTTAAAAAGAGCAGCACCTACCGAAATATCCGCTGCACCTCCGACAATAGCATTATTGGGCATACTGCCAAAGGGTGCAAAAAAAACATGCATCGAACCTCCCAAACCCTTATTAAAGCCGTTAGCCCGCCCGAATATCTCTGCTAAAACTCCGTATAGTACAAAATCTTGAGCAAGCGATTTAATATTACCTTTATGTTCCTTTTCTACTACTTTTAAGCAAGCTCCATCCATATAAGATTTCATTATCTTAAGAAGTTTATTCTCATCAAGTTGATCTATTGCCGAAAGACACTTAGCTAAAACTTCTCCATGACTACGATGAGAACCGAAAATGAAATCTTCGATCCCAAGATTTACACACTGACCCACCGCAGATGACTCCTGACCGATAGATAAATGAGCAGGGCCTAAGTGATCATATTGAATCCCCTCATAAGAACCTTGGGTTTTTATCGCATTCAGCATGGATTCAAATTCTCGGATGATGAGCATATCATAGTAAACCTTGAGGAGTTTTTCTTCTCCATACTTCTTTATTTCTTTTTTTATATCCGGTTTATACTGATTTAGGGGAATGTCATTTATTTTCAATATCTGTGGTTTTCTGACTTCTTTGGGGTCAATGAAAATAGATTTAGGCATAACTTTCTCCTTTCTGTAAAAGTTTTCTTACTATTTTCTCATCATGATAAAATCACATTCATTTTTCTATTAGGCTAATTTTATATTGTCCAAATTAAAATTTGCTATTCGCCTAATAATTTCCTGCAGGAATTTAGCTGCCGGAGCACCGTCTACTGCCCTATGATCGAAGGTAAGAGATAAACCAAGGTGAGGAATAAATTGTATTTTATCTTCTTTTAATAATGGTTTAAGAGAAAGATTGCATATACCAAGAATTGCTACCTGAGGAATATTTAAGATAGGAGTAAAGCTTTCGATGCCCATTGTTCCCAGATTGGTGACCGTAAAGGTCCCTCCCTTTAGTTCATCCGGTAAGATAGTATCCTCTTGACAGGCAGCACTTAATCGTCTTGCTTCTTGAGAGATCGCCTTCAAAGATAAGAGATGGGCATTATGAATGATCGGTACTATAAGCCCTCGTGGGGAATCTACTGCAAATCCCAGATGGACTGGTTCAAATTCAAGTATCTTATCTTTCAAGAAATGAGCATTCATGTTTTTAAATTCAGGAAGAAGGTGAGCAATAATATACAGCAGAAAATCATTGATATTAATTTTGCTTAGCTCTTTCATTGAGGCACTGGATTTTAGCGATTCCCGACCAGCCAGTAAATTAGAAGCGTCAGCAGAAGTATTTAAAGTAAGTTGAGCAGTGCTTTGCAAAGAAGTTAGCATTCTTTCAGAGATAATCTTCCGTACTCCTTCAACTAAAATCTCTTTAGCGGGACCGGAAAAATTCTCACTAACCGTACTTGAAATAAGTGCTTCACCTTCAGATATTGCTTTTTCAATATCTTTCTTAATAATCCTTCCTCCCGGGCCTGTACCGGTAAGCCGGGAAAAATCAATTCTTTTCTCCTCTGCCAAAAGTCTTGCTACCGGCGAAATGGATATTAATACAGTCTTAGGAGAAGGTGTTGTTTTTTTAAAAGCTTTATCTGGGACTTGGACTTTTTGCTTTTCAATATATTCACCCTTAGAAATGGAGACAGTTTTTTTGGGGATAAGATGGTCAATTTTTTCTCCCGGTTGCCCTATAATAGCGATAGTATCAAGAACTGGAACATCCTCTCCCTCCTTATAAAAGATTCTTAATATTGTTCCGGTTTCAGGAGCCTCCACTTCAAAAACAGCTTTATCGGTTTCTACTTCACAGATAGGCTCTTCAGCTTTTACTTTGTCTCCTTCTTTTTTATTCCATTTAATAATGATACATGATTCAACAGATTGTCCTTGTTTGGGCATAAGTACTGCTATAGCCATTTTAGCCCCTCCTTAGTGTACTTTACTGTTTTTCTAAATAATATATCAATAAAATAATCATTTGGTATTTTAAAAATAATTAAATATTTATATTTAACTAATTTTATCCTTATTCTTCAGGACAGTATTTTTTAATATCAAAAGATTTCCTGATTATCTTTCTGCCCTCAACAATTGATTTAATTTGTCCCATAGATTTTGCCTGAATCATTAGATTCCCAATGGCAGTTGCTTCAACCGGTCCTGCAAAAACTGACAGACCTGTTACATTAGCAACAATTTTACATAGGAGACTGTTTCGACTTCCCCCTCCTATGATATATATCTCTTTGATAGATTTACCGGTGATCTCTTCTATCATTTTAATCGTTTTTGTATATTTATCTGCTAAACTCTCTATAATCCCTCTGGTAATCTCTGCCGGTGTCTCTGGTACTTTTTGCCCTGTTTCCCGGCAATAAGCTTTTATTCTTTCTGGCATATTATCATCAATCAAACCGGGTTTTAAGAATTTTGAGTCATCAGGGTCAATCCTAAAATTTGCAGGACCATATTTTAAAGCTATTTCAGTTAGTTCATCATAAGAATATGACTTTACCTTCTCATCCCAGAATTTTTTACACTCCTGAATAATCCAGAATCCGGTTACATTCTTTAAAAATCTAAAGCCTCCATCCGCAGAGCCTTCATTGGTAAAATTATATTTGTAGCTCTTTTCATTAATAATTGGCTCAGGGCTTTCTATACCCACTAAAGACCAGGTTCCAGAACTAATATAGGCATATTGAATATTATCTTTCACGGGAATAGCAGCCACTGCAGAAGCGGTATCGTGACAGGCAGGAGCAATAATCACAACCTCTGAGCCTGCGCTAATTTCCCGTACAATAGTCGGTAAAAGTCTCCCAATCTTTGTTCCAGGCAAAATTATTTCTCCAAATATCTCCTTCCTAAATCCAAGCTTATCCATTATCTTGGTTGACCAGTCCTTTTTTATAGGATTATAAAGCTGAGTAGTGGTAGTGATTGAATATTCATTTTTTATAATTCCAGTTAGCCAATAATTTAAAAGATCAGGAATAGTTAGGAAATATTTTGTATTTTCAAAGATTTGAGGTTTTTTCTTTGCAAATGAATATAATTGATAGAGGGTATTAATCTGCATAAATTGGATGCCGGTCTCGGAAAATATTTCCTTTTTGGGTATTATCCTAAAAACTTCCTCCATTATATGGTCTGTCCTATTGTCTCTATAATGATAAGAATTCCCCAGAAGATCACCATTATCATCCAAAAGAACATGATCAACTCCCCAGGCATCAATACCAATGCTCGCTATTTGATGGGGATATTTTTTAAAAGCTTTTTTTAAACCTTTCTTTATCTCATTGAATAGTCCCAGAATATCCCAAAAAATACTATCTTTAATCCTTACTAAATAATTCGGGAAACGATGTACTAATTCCATTTTTGATAAATCACCAACAATAACTCTTCCGCTTTCGGCACCCAGATCAATCGCTACAAACTTTTTCATACTATTACCCCTTTTAATTTAGTTCTAAGCAAAGAAAAATACTGATCAATCTTTTTTGACTTTTTTCAACTTAAATTACTCTATTCTTTAAACAGGTTCTGTCGATATTTTTCATCGGGTCTTCCCGATATATGTGTTACCATATCATTAGAAAGGGTATTTATGCCTCCTGCAAGTAATGCACCAAAACGAATTTCCGCTGCCTTAGCAGCAGTTAAAGTAATATTTTCTACTTCGGTCGGAGTAGATCCTAAAGCAACAAATCCATGGTTTTGAAAATAGATAGATTTAGGCCTCTCTCCATGTTTCTTTAAAAATATTTCAATTTCTTTTTTTACTTTTTGCGCCAATTGAACTCCCGGATCAGTATAAGGAATGAAGATCGATTCTTTTCCCAATAGTATAATTTCATCAGGATAAATTCTCCCTTTCAGATTCGCCGGAAAACTCTTTGAACAAGTCAATCTATTTACAGCAGTGGGGTGAGTATGGCCAACAAAATTTACTCCCTCCAAGCTAAGGCAAATAGCATGCAACAGGGTTTCTACAGAAGGATTTGCTAGATGTTTTTTATCCACTTTTGCTTTTTCAAAGATGTAATTAATTTCTTTAGCATTCGGATTCTCCATATTAATAAGCTGCACGATTGGTGCAAAATAAACTTGAATAAAATCATTCTCGGTTACAGTGGCCAGCTGTGTCCCGCTTGCTTTTATAAAAAAACTATCAGAGACATCTTTTATCTCAACTTTAGCTGAGGTATTACCCTCTCCAATAATGGCAAGGTGATAGTCTATTCTTCCTAAATTATTAGACAGTTTTACTAACTTATGTAATGCCTCGACCTGAACATTTTGCCATTCTTTCATTTTCCCTTCCCCCCTAGTGAATTGCTTTTTTGTACTTAACCTTATATGCTGTAACGTCTTAAAAAAAAGTCCTTTTATTTGTAAAATATTTTCTAAAAGGAAACTACCTCTTATATGATCAATTTTCACTTTTTTGAATAAATAAAATTGTTTTGATTATTTTCTCTTCATATATTTATTTAAAAATATATTTAATCCATATGAAAAACCTCTTCCAAAGAGGTGATAACCGGGGAATTATCTGGATTAGTTTCCATAATATCTTGCATATAATCCCACCATTTTTTCATTATCTCTTTAGAGGGGAGTTTTTCAACTGTATTATTTTCTTTTAATTTTTGCACCGCAAAGAGAGTAAGCGTTTCTTTATCAAGAAATATGGAATAATCATAAATTCCCGCCCTGGATAATTCTTCTTTAAGTTCAGGCCAGATTTCATTATGTCTTTTTTTATACTCTTCTTCATAGCCCACCTTTAATTTCATTTTAAATACTGCTCTTTTCATTAACCTGCTCCCAAAACTATTTTTAGGTTTTAATCTTTCCAGTAATTGGGGAAGCATAATTGCTAAAATTAATAATAAGCCTATAATAATAGTCATTACCTTGCCAGGTATATTAATTAGGCCCATTCCGAATTTAAGAAATCCAATAATAAAAATGGAAATAACTACTCCAAAAATATTTCCTTTTCCGCCGGTAATAGCTACTCCACCCAGCACAACTGTGGTGATAATCTCCAGCTCCCAACCACTAGCAATATTTGGACGTGTACTCCCGATTCTGGAAGTTAGCAAGATTGAAGCTAATCCTGAACAGAGTCCGGTAACGGTAAAAATAGCAAGACGTACTCTGTTTACAGGTATCCCTGAAAAACGAGCAGCAGTAGAATTATTTCCAATGGCAAATACCTTCCGTCCTATAGTCGTTTTATGTAAAATGATACCAAAAATTATAGCAAGTATGAAAAAAAGGATCAATTCAAAAGGAATCATGGTGTTTCCTATGTATCCCTGCCCAAAAAAAGCAAAAGAGGTTGGGTACTTGGTAAATGCCTTGTCTCCGAGAATAACATAAGCAATCCCTCTAAACAAAGACATACTTCCCAGAGTAACAGCGATCGCAGGAATCCCAAATTTTGTTATAATGAAACCATTTAAAAAACCTGCCGCCAAACCCGCAAAAAGTCCTATCACAACCAACCCAAAAGTATTCACTCCGGCTTGGGAGGCCATACCCATAAAAACCGAAGATAAAGCTATAATAGAGGCAACAGAAATATCAATATCACCACATATGATCACAAACATCATGGGAAGAGCAATGATAGCTTTCTCAATAAAATTAAAAGTGGTGTTCATAAGATTGGTATAATCTAAAAAATAAGGAGATAAATTTGAATTTATGATTACAACCATAATGAAAATAAAAGGAAGAATGATTTCCCACTGCCATATAATATTTACCAGATAATTTTTTCTTATTTTTTTAATTTCAAGACTTTCATTTTTGTTATTCATAAAAATTTCTCTTTCTTAACATCAGTTGCTGATTACGTTTATCCATAACCGTATTTATTATAATTGCAAAAAGTATAATGAAGCCCTGAATCGCCATCTGCCAGAAGGGTGAAACATTAATCATAGTCAGAGCATTATAAACAATTCCCATAAAAAAGGCTCCCAGTACAACACCGATAATCGACCCAGAACCACCCATAATACTTACCCCTCCAATTACACAAGCCGCAATAGTCTGAAGTTCGAAGCCGATAGCAGTTTCACTCTGGGCAGCGGCATAACGGGCAACCCAGAGAAATCCTGCAAGACCAGTAATTCCTCCGCATAAGGTAAAGACAATATATTGAATTTTCTTCAGGCTAATGCCCACATATTGAGAGGCTATCTTATTGCCGCCCACCCCGTAAATCTCTCTTCCAGTTCTAGTTAAATTTAAAAAAATTAAAAATAATACTACTGTTAGTATCGATAGATATATAAGACTGGATATACCTAAAAAACTTCTTCTGGGAAACATCCGAAAAACCTCGGTCATCTCATGAGCGCTAACCCAAGTTCCTTTACAAAGTACGAATACCAAACCTCTATATATACTCATGGTACCAAGAGTAGTAATAATAGGGGGAATTTTAGCCTGGGAAACCAACAAGCCATTTATCGAACCAAGCAGGAGTCCAATGGCTATTGAAATCAAAATAATCATAAAGATAGGAATTCCAGGGTGATATTGATTTAGAAGGGCTACACTCATACCACTTAAAGCGAGACTGGAACCGACAGATAAATCTATGCCCCCTGTCACAATAATCATCAGCTGTCCAATAGCCACCATCGATAGAATTGCCGTATCATTCAACACATCAATAAAGTTGTTAATATATAAAAAGCTGGGGGTTCTCAAACTAACCCCAAATATGATAAATAAAATAAAAACAAAAAGATTAAATTCTCTTTTCTTAAATAATTCCATCATTTTTAAATTCCTTCACTTTGAAATACTCCCGGTTGCAGCTTTAATTATCTTTTCAGAATTTGCTTCTTCGCGAGTAAATTTAGCAGTGATAACTCCTTCATGCATTACTATAATATTATTAGACATACCGAGAATCTCAGGAAGTTCAGAGGAAACAAGAATTACTGCAATCCCTTGCTTTGCAAGTTCAGAAATAAAATTGTGTACAGTAGCTTTGGTTGCTACATCAATTCCTTTGGTTGGCTCATCCATAATTAATATTCTTGGCTTGGTGGCAATCCATTTAGCTAAAACTACCTTCTGTTGATTACCTCCTGAGAGGTCTTCTACCAACTGTTCCCAACCTGAAGCTTTTATTTCTATATTTTTTCCATATTCATCAGTAATTTCAAATTCCCTATTACGATCTAAAAAAATATGTCTACTTATTCTATCTATTATCGGCAAAGTAATATTTTCCCTAATATTCATAGCTAAAATAGCACCTTGTATCTGTCGGTCTTCGGGGAGATAAGCAAGACTATGATTCATTGCATCTGAAGGATTGGTAATACTAATTTTTTCGCCATTTATAAAAACTTCACCTGAGGTCTTGGTATCAATTCCAAAAATGGTCTGCATTACTTCTGATCTCCCTGCTCCCACTAATCCAAAAAATCCCAATATCTCGCCTTTATGCAAGTTAAAAGATATGTTTTTAAATACACCTATCTTGGTAAGATTTTCGACCTTCAGGATAATGTCACCTTTCTCTGCCTCTATTTTCGGATACATTTGTTCAAGACTGCGTCCAATTACCATCTGGATAATTTTATCTACGGTAATATCCGCCATTCTTCCTTCTCCGACATATTTCCCATCTCTCAACACTGTAAAATAATCCGCAATTTCAAAAACCTCTTCAAATTTATGAGAAATAAAGATGATGGTTTTTCCTTCTGATTTCAATTTTCTAATAATTTTATATAAATATTCAACTTCTTTAAGAGTAAGTGCAGAGGTTGGTTCATCCATAATGACTATTTTTGCGTTGAGTGAGAGTGCTTTGGCAATTTCCACCATATGCCTTTGAGCAATACTTAAATTTTTTACTTTAGTATCAGGATGGATATCCAATTCAAGTTTATCGAGAAGTTTCTGGGTTTCACTCTTCATTTCTTTCCAAGAAAGCAGACCGTTAGATTTATTTCTAATATGATGACCCATGAAGATATTTTCGGCAATAGAAAGTTCCAGGAACATTGTAGCTTCCTGGTGTATAGCAGATATCCCAGCCTGTTGTGAGATTTGGGGAGATGGAAATTGGGTAGGTTTATTGTTAAGAATAATAGTACCAGCGGTAGGTTGATACACACCGGCTAAAATCTTTACTAGCGTAGATTTTCCAGCCCCATTTTCACCTATGAGAGCATGAACTTCTCCGGTTCTTACTTGAAAATCTACCCCATCAAGTGCTTTAACTCCATAAAAATATTTTTTAATCCCCTTCATTTCAAGAATACAGCTCTTCATTGAACTAAAATCTCTCTTCTTTATTTTAAGGTATTTAACAAATAAAGCGGGATATAATTAATCCCGCTTTATCCAACAGATTTTTTTAATTCAAAGAGTAAACCATTAGTAAATCTCAGCAAATTTATCTATATTATCTTTTTCAAAAATAAATGGTTCACTCATTACAGCAACATTATCCGGGCCTATCTTAATTTCTCCCATTCTGCCAACTTTCATTACTTCACCCTCTTTGCCCTGGAATTCACCCTTAACTAATTTGTAGGCGATATAAGTGGATGAATATCCTAAATCAATGGGGTTCCAGAGAGACATTTGTCGGCAAGTACCATTTTTAATATATTGTTTCATTTCAGAGGGTAAACCAAGACCGGTTAGTTCAATTTTCCCTGATTTTCCAGCATCCTCTAATGCCTTTCCAGTAGCCGCGATACCAACAGTTGTAGGTGAAATAATCCCTCTTAAATCAGGATAAGATTTAAATAACCCCGTTGCTTCCCGATAACTCTTGTCAGAAAGGTCATCACCATATACTACAGCTACCAGTTTCATATCTTTATAAGCAGGCTCCTTTAATTCCTCTTTCATCCATTCAATCCATTCATTTTGATTGGTAGCCTGGGAAGAAGCACTCAAAACAGCAATCTCACCCTTATAGTCAATTAAATTTGCCAACATTTTTACCTGGCTTCTACCAATAAACTCACTGCTGGATGGTGCTAAATGCAGTATTCGTCCTTCTGGTGCAACTCCTGAATCGAAGGAAATTACTGTAATCCCGCTCTTCATTGCCCGTTGACAAACAGGAACCAGGGCATCTACATCGTTTGCTGAAATGACAATTGCATTTACTTTTTGAGCAATAAGCGAGTCAATAATTTCTATCTGACCCTCTGCAGTTGGTGTGGTAGGTCCCTGAAAAATAAATTCAATTCCTCCAAGTTCTTTAGCTGCTTCCAAACCTCCATCTCTACAAGCTTCAAAAAAGGCATTCCCCAAGTTTTTAACTAACATAGCAATTCTAACATTTTCTTGTGCCCCTGCAAAAGAAACCACAGATAAGAGAAAAACTGCAATTAAAACCATGGTCAGTATAAATTTTTGCTTTTTCATTTTATTTACCTCCTTTTTTAATATAATGAAAACTATTTGATAATATATTATCAAGTTATTATCTTTATGTCAAGAAATTTTATCATGATATCTTCAATTATTGACTTTGTTTTCATCATATAATATAATAAAAACGATAAAATGTTGTAAATAAAATTGAGCAAAAATCACTAAATAGGTGGAAATGGTTTATGGGCAAGGCAGAACGTCTCGAAAAAATGTTAGATTTAATCCAAAATAGTAATTTTATCTCCCCGGTGCAGCTTGCTGAAAAAATGAATGTATCGCTGGTAACTATTAGAAGAGATCTTAAAAAATTAGCTGATCAAAGATCTATAATAAAGGAATACAACACCATTAAAATAGCTCGAGATTACGATAAAAGATTTCATGAAAGGCTTAATACTAATCTCGAACAAAAAAGAATAATAGCAGAATTAGCTAAAAGATTTGTGCAGCCAGGAGATACTATTTTTTTAGATACCAGCACAACTTGCTACGAGTTTGCTCGTACCTTGGCACTCTCCTCTCATAATCTACATATTATCACCAATAATATTTACATGGCAGTTGAATTAATGAGTATTTATAAGATAGATTTGGTTCTTGTGGGAGGGAATATAAGACATGGATACTTCTCAACGATCGGTCCACTCGCAGAACAAATGTTGTCAAATATAAAAGTTACTAAATTCTTCTTCTCCTGCACAATGTTAGATACCCGAGGTATTTATGAATCTAATGTCATGGAAGGGAACATTAAAGTAAAGATGTTCGAAAATTCCAGGCTTCATTATCTTTTAGTAGATTCCAGTAAATTTGACAAGGCATCAATCTTTCGCACCACCGGCATTGAAAATGTAGACTCAATAATTACAGATAAACCTTTGGCAAAAGAATACCTTGATAAATTAAAAGATAGAAAAGCGGAAGTTATTACTCCGAAAAATGATTAACTTTGAAAACAATTAGAAAAAGTTTTTTTCTATTCTTTTGGCGTTAATGCTACCTCTAATGGCAGCCTGTTGCTTGCATCAATTACCATTTTTACTTTAAATCCGAGAGCTACAAAGTTTTTAGTAATTAACTTTATCTTATTTTTATCTTTAGAAGATTTTTGTTTTTTATTGTACTTGCACTTTCTGCTGTTGCAATTGCAACTTATCTTTTTACCGTTATTAGAATATATAATAATATGTACTATGCTATTACTAAAATTAATTTTATTTATTACTGCGGCAGCGACCGCTTGAGCTATTAAACGGTGTAAGATCTTATAATAAACATCTTTCCCAATTCTTTTCCTAAAGGAAGAAAAAGTAGAATGCGCGGGGGATTTTAGAAAGTTATCAAAACCGCAAAGAACACAGAAACGCGAATCAAATTGTAAGCTCTCAGCTAATTTTCGATTTGATTTTACTTCATCCAGCCAAATTAAAAGTTGCGCTTTAAATAGAGACAAGGGATCATAAACCAATTCTCTACCGGTAGTGTACTTATCTTTGATTATGGGGTAAATAAAACCCCAGTCTATTGATTCAAAAATAATCTTTAAAGGATCATCTTTTTTAATTTTTTGATAAGCCTCATAAGTAGTAAAAGAAAGCTGTCGACCTTTTATCTTTTTCATAAGAATGATTACACCAAAATTTATTTTAAATGAGTGTAAGCTTATAAAAGTTTCCCAAAGGATCTTAATACCTTTGGGAAACTTTTATAGAAATAGGTTTATTGGCAATAGATTTTAAAATAAAGTCTTTTTCGGTTTTGAAGAATCGTTCGGTAAATTACTTTTCATCTTTTTCCTTAAAAAAGCAGGGATTTCTAAATCTTTATCATCAATTATTTGATCTTTAATTTTAAACTTATCTTCTAATTTCAGGTCATCTTTTTCTTTATAATTTTCTTTTAACACTTCTTTTTTGATCACTTCTTCTTTTTTTTCTTCCTCAACATTTTCTTCGCACTTGGTGGCAATGACAGATACTCTTATTTCGTCCTGCAATTCCTCATTAATAATTGCCCCAAAAACAATATTGGTATCTTGACCAACGGCTTTAGATATAATATCAACTATTTCGTTTACTTCAAATAAGCTCATATCTAAACCGCCGGTAACATTAATCAATAATGATTTTGCTCCTTTTATGGATACCTCTAGCAAAGGACTGGAAATAGCCATTTTTGCTGCAGCGGCTGCTTTCTTTTTTCCTTTACCTTGTCCAATACCCACTAAAGATAGCCCAGCATCTTTGGCTACAGTTCTTACATCAGCTAAATCTAAATTAATTAATCCGGGAATTGTAATCAGGTCAGCAATTGCCTGAACAGATTGACACAATACTTTATCGGTCATTCCGAAGGCATTTTTCATAGAAGTATCTTTGGAAATAATTTTTAATAAACGGTCATTGGAAATAGTAATCAAAGCATCTACTTCATTTTTTAATTCTTCTATTCCGGCTTCAGCTTGTAATTTTCTTTTTTTGCCTTCAAAAGCGAAAGGCTTAGTAACTACTCCTATGGTTAAAATACCGTGTTGTTTTGCTATTTTTGCTACCACTGAAGCTACTCCAGTTCCTGTTCCTCCTCCCATACCTGCTGTAATAAAAATTATATCCGCACTTTCCATAGCTTTAGAAATTTTATCTTTGTCTTCTTCCGCTGCTTTCTTGCCTAATTCCGGGTTACCTCCGGCACCTAAACCATTGGTAAGAGATTTACCAATTTGAATTTTTTGTCCGGCTTGAGAGAGAGATAGGGCTTGTAGATCTGTGTTTATGGCTATTAGATCAAGATTATTCATTCCTTGCAGGCTCATTTCCCTAATCGCGTTATTCCCTCCTCCTCCTATACCCACCACTTTGATATTTACGAATTTTTCTATTTCTTCTCGGGGAAGGTTTAGGGGCTTGTTTAAAAAATTATCATCTTCCTTGTTTTTAATATCAACCATTTCATTAATTCCCCTGGAGGTATCCCTTATCAATTCTTCTTTGTAATCTATTATTTTACTGAATCCCCGTACTAATCTCTTCTTTTTCAAAAGATATCACCTCTTGAGCTAATTTATAATAGTCAATAGCCCCATGAGAATTAGGACTATATTGTAAAGCTGGTACACCCTGACTGCTGGCTTCTACCAAAGCTATGTTTTTTCTTATTATCGTTTTAAATAACTTATCTTCAAAATACTGTTTTATTTCTCCAATAACTTCCTTGGCTAAATTACTTCTGGTATCGGCAATGGTAATTAAAATGTTTATTTTTAATGAATGGTTCAAATTTTTCCGCACGATCTCAGTTGTTTCAATAAATTCTTCTATCCCTCTAAGAGCAAAATAATGTGGCTGCATAGGAATAATAACTTCATCACATGCTTTTAAGGCGTTTACAGTAAGGATTCCCAAAGAAGGTGGGCAATCAATAAGAATATAATCAAAAGGCACTTCGCACTCTCTTATGCTAGCACTTAAAAAATCTTCTCTGCCTATTTGATCTATGAGTTTATATTCTGCACTGGCAAAGTCAATATTGGAAGGTGCTACAAATAAATTATTTCCGTTATTTACTTGTAGCTTTATGATTACCTCTTCTAATTTCAATTTATTTTTGGAACGATGGGGTTCTAATACATTTAATATCGTTTTAGACAAAGTATCCGGTTCAATACTCAATCCTAAAGTAGTATGAGCTTGGGGGTCTAAATCAACTAATAATACTTTTCTACCCAATGCTGCCAAACTTGCTCCCAAATTTATGGTAGTGGTGGTCTTTGCTACTCCGCCTTTTTGATTAGCAATAGATATTGTCCGCACGTACCCTATCTCCCTAAAATAATAAAGTGAATTTATTTTTAGCAGAATATTTCGATATAATTATATCATAGTTTTTTAAATATAGAAAAGAATTTATAAAAATAGCAAATATTCTTTCTTACTAATAAGCTTTTCAGTATTCTATTCTATATTATTTTATAAAATCCTTCTTTTTAAGAATTTTTTTTAAAATTATTTTTTAATAGATACTCGTTTAGCAAGGTAAACAAAAAATCAATAAAACAGATAGGTCACAATTCATTGTGCTCCGACAAAAGAAAATTAGTGTAACGGTGCCCTGTATCTTATTGAACTAACGATAAATTTATCATTTGACTTTTTTAAAATTTAAATATATACTTGGTATTAATAACTACTATTAATATTAACTCATAGTTGTTTAGTAAAGATTGTGGAAGGAGGATATTTTTATGGAATTAGTTACACTAAATGAAATGCTAAGAAACAGTGTAAGTCTTTATAGTGATAGAATTGCTTTTAAAGTAAAAAAAGATGGAAAATTTGCGCCTATTACTTATCAAGAATTTTATAAAAAAGTAGAAATTTTTGCCACAGGATTACTTGGTATTGGAATAGAAAAATTTGACCATGTAGGTCTGGTTAGTGATAATCGCTTTGAATGGATTATATCTGATATGGCAATTATAGGTTTAAGGGCGGTAGATATTCCCTGCAGTGGAGGCAGCTCTCCTCAGGATATTTATTTTAAACTAAACCATTCGGATTCTACCAGCGCTATACTGGAAGGAGAAACGCAACTTTCTAATTTCTATAAAATAGCCAAAGATATCCCCCAGATAAAAAATATCATCCTCTATGACAAGATTAAGATCTTCTCCGAAAAAGAAGCTTTCCCGGAATGGACTATTCCTATTAATTTTAAAGAACAAGAAGAAATAAGTAAAAAATTTAAATCTGAAATAGAACTATTAGCAAAAAACAACAATAAATATCTCTTCTTGTCATCTAAAGCCAAGATATTTTTAGAAAAATATCTTGATAAAAACATAGATAATCTTCTCAGGGAGGTGCACTTAAAAGACAAAGCCGATTCGGTAAAAAATAGCCTTATTAATAGAGCAGTAGTGATAGGCGGAGAATACAATAAAACTCATTCCCCTAAAATTTATTCCTTCGAAGGGGTAAATAAAATAGGTGAAAATTTATTAGCTCAGGGAGATGTTTCCTTTTCAGAGATAGCCAAAAGTGGTCAATCTAATGACCTAACAACCATTATCTATACCTCGGGAACTACTTCCGATCCAAAGGGTGTTATGTTAACTAATTCCAATTTTATGCATAATGTTATAAACGCTCCTATAGCCATTACTATCAATAAAGATGATAACTTTTTATCAGTCCTTCCTTCTTGGCATGTCTATGAACGAATAGTAGAGTATTGTGCTCTGCGGGTAGGTGCCTCAACTGCCTACAGTAAACCATTTAAACAGATCCTATTGCCGGATCTTAAAAATGAAAAACCAACGGTTATGTGCAGTGTACCTCGAATTTGGGAAAGTTTATATAAGGGAATTATAGATAAAATTAATAAAGGAAGCTCGCTGCAAAAAATTATATTTAACTGGGCTATTAATTTAGGAGAAGAATATAAAAATGCAGAAGGAATGCTCAACGGAAACTGGCCTTTATTTGATCGACTAGAGTATACCAGTGAAGAATTAGCTCAAGCCAGAAGTACAGTCAAAAGATTGAGGTGGAAATATCACCTCGCTGATAAATTAGTCTTTAAAAAGATTAGAGAGTTAACCGGAGGAAGATTTAGATTTGCCATCAGCGGGGGCGGAGCCCTTAATGAAACGACGGATAGATTTTTTAACATCATAGGTTTAATTATTACCGAAGGTTATGGACTAACCGAGACTTCTCCCATTCTCGCTGGTAGAACCAAAAAGGATAATATTATGTTTACCGTGGGTTCTCCCATCCCGGAAGTAGAAATAAAAATTGTCGATAAAGATAATCATAGTAAAGAAGTGGCTAATGGTGAAATGGGTATTGTGTTTGCCAAAGGCCCGATGGTTATGAAAGGCTATTACAAAAACGAGGAAA
>Ga0116197_1000004_pt1 | contig 57533 bp, 47 predicted proteins | sample ZodSprsou2mmetaG_FD_94480 | JGI IMG/M metagenome (GOLD analysis project Ga0116197, IMG submission 94480) | Hot spring sediment microbial communities from Zodletone spring, Oklahoma to study Microbial Dark Matter (Phase II) - Zodletone Spring... ...
TATAACGGTTATCTTATATTTATATATTGTGATTTTCTTTAATATAAGTCATATTACCAAGATGAAAATAATTAAGAAAAAAGTTTGTAGAAATATAGTTGAAGCTTTTGCAGTTAATTACTTTTCTAAAAGGAGTGAATAATTTTGGCACTATTATCTTTATTAATTTCTTTCGTAGTTTTATTAATTATCGGTTTTCCTATTGCATTTAACTTATTGCTAAGCTCAATAATTTATTTAATAGTTGGAGGATACCCTTTAACTTTAGTTACTCAACGAATGTTTGAAGGAATGAATGGATTTGCTTTATTAGCTGTCCCATTTTTTGTGCTTACCGGACAATTTATGGTAAAAGGGCATCTTCTTCGTTCTTTAACGGATTTCGTTAATGCTTTTATCGGTCATGTAAGAGGAGCTTTGGCTCTGGTAACAATCGGAACTTGTTTATTTATGGGATCAATTGTAGGTTTAGCTCTTGCAGAAATTGCATCTCTGGGTTCATTTTTAATTCCAATGATGAAAGAGGAGGGATATAAACCAGCTTTTAGCTCAGCTGTAATGGCAAGTGCTTCATTACTTGGACCTATAATGCCGCCCAGTGTACTAATGATTCTGTATTGTATGTCAGTAGGTCGAACCTCGATTGCAGGCTTATTTCTTGCAGCAATTATTCCAGCATTTATTATTGCTTTTTTTCAGATGGTAACTGTTTATTTTATTGCAAAAAAGCGTAATTACCCAAGCCATTCAAAGACTAATTGGCCAGAGAAGTGGACTCAATTTAGAAAATCTATACCAGCCCTTTTTTTGCCTATAATTATTCTAGGTGGAATTTTTGGTCGTATTTTTACAGTTACTGAAGCATCTGCAGTCGCTGCACTATATGCTTTTATTGTAAGTTTTTTTGTATTTCGAGAAGCAAAATGGTCAGATCTGCCAGGTATTTTTTTAGAAACTGCCTTAACATCAGGTTTAGTTATTTTATTAGCTGGCACTGCTACAGTAACTGCTTGGGCTATTGCTAATGAACGGATCATTTATATGTTGGTTGAACCACTTTCTAATGTTCCTACATGGGTTTTTCTATTATTAGTAAATATATTACTATTAATAAATGGAATGTTTATGGATGATTATGCTTCAGTCGTAATATTAGGTCCAATTCTTGCTCCAATTGCTTGGAAATTGGGAGTTGACCCTTTACAAATTGGGGCGATTGTATGCGTAAATTTGGTAATTGGACTTGCAACTCCACCCTTTGGTATCGCTCTTTTTGTCACTAGTCCTATGGCAGGAGTAAAAATTGAAGATACCGTTAAAGAAGCTTTACCTTTTATAGCTGTAAGTATTGCAGCGCTAATTTTAATAACTTATATTCCACAGCTCACTTTATGGTTACCTAGACTTTCTGGCTATTAGAAGTATGAAACAGAAAGGAGAGGATGCTTATAGAAAAAACTAGTAAAAATATCTGTTTTTAAAAATTAAAAAATATTTATAAAAGGAGAGTATTTTATTATGAGTAAAAAGTGTATAGCAGTTTTATTAGTATTACTATTAGTATTGTCTCTATCAAGTGTTGGGTTTGCTGCAACAAAAGTGAGAATTTCGGTTTGTAATGCCCCCACCCATCCACAAAATATTGGTTTGGAAATATTTAAGAATTACGTGGAAGAAAAAACTAATGGCGAAATGATAGTAGATGTATATCCTAATTCACAACTTGGTGCCGAAAGAGAATCAGTAGAACAATGTAAGAATGGTTCTTTAGAAATGGCTACTGCTTCTGCTGGTCCATTGACTACTTTTAATAGTAAATTTATGGTTTTAGATATTCCTTTTGCTTTCAATAGTTACGATGTAGCTTGGATGGTTTTAGATGGTCCGGTTGGGCAGAAATTACTTGAATCTTGTGAAGAAGTTGGACTAAAAGGATTGAGCTTTATGGAAAATGGTTTTCGTCACGTTACTAACAACGTACGACCAGTTACTAAAGTAGAAGATTTTGCAAATATTAAGATTCGTACTATGGAAGCTCCAATGCACATGGAGAATTTTAAATTATTAGGTGCTAATCCTACTCCAGTTCCATGGACTGAACTATATTTAACTCTACAACAAAAAATAGTGGATGGTCAGGAAAATCCTTTGGCAAATTTATGGGAAGTTAAGATGTACGAAGTGCAAAAATACGCTTCCTTAACTGGTCATATTTATGATCCTATGCCATTAGTTGCAGATTTAAAATGGTTTAATGGCTTAACTCCTAAACAACAGAGCATTATTGAAAAAGGTGCAATTTTAGCGCAAAATTACAGTAGATTTGTTAACAACGCCCGCGAAGAAGAGTTGGCCAGACTATTAACTGAAAAAGGAATGATAATTAATGATGTTACAGATGAGGAAAAAGCAAGAATGAGAGATGCTTCTCAGGCTAAAGTAGTAGAGGCGATCAAGAAAAATACTGATCCAGCTTTCGTAGATGAGTGGCTAAAAGCTATTGATAAAGCCGGGGAAGATATTAAAGCAGGTCTATAATATTAACTCTGTTTCAGGAGAAAGGCGCACCTGCTTTTCTCCTGAAACCTTTTTATAATATCGAAATTATTGTAAAAGAACAGCTATTCAAGTAAGAGGTGGGTAATATAGTGAATGAAGTAGAAAAAAACTGGTTTTTTAAACTTTGTGATATATTAGAAAAGATTACTTTATATACTGTAATGATAATATGTGCAACAATGTTAATTGTAGCTTGGGTACATGTAATAAGAAGATATATTTTTAATAATTCTTTAACTTGGTCTGAAGAATTTCTTAGATTCTCTTTAGTATGGTTTGCTTTATTAAGTGCCAGCATTATTCACAAAAAACGTGGTCATTTAGGTATAGTTACTTTTCGGGAAATGATGCCTAAAAAAATTCAGATATTTTTAGAGAGATCTTTACCCTATTTAGCATTAGTAGCTACTTCGTTGACTGCTATTTATGGTGTAAATTTAATGATAAGAGTACAAGGACAGTTTTCACCAGCTTTAAGGATCCCGGTTGCTTTACCTTATGCCGCTATTCCAATATCGTTTATTTTAATGACCTTATATGGAATAGCTCATATAATCGAAGATTTCAAAGTTGCTTTAAAAGTAAAAAATAATTAACAAATTAAATCTTTTAGAGGAATTTATTTATGTATTTTACTGAGACCAAAGATAAAAATGTTATTTACTATGATACAGAAGAGAAAATAAAAATTACAATAAATGAAGAAAAATATCATGGTTTAATCAGTATAAAAGAGCCAGAAGAATTAAAATGGCCGGAAGAATTTAAGAAATCCCTTGAAAAACCTATTAATAGTAAATTACTAAGAGTGTTAGCGAAAGGTGTTAACAAGGTAGTTATTATTGTTTCTGATTCTACCCGGGGAGTACCTACTTCAAAAATTATACCGATAATTCTTAAGGAACTTCAAAGTGCGGGAGTAGATTTTAAACAAATAGTTATAGTAATTGCACTTGGAGTTCATAGACCAGCAACTTCAAGAGAAATTGAAGAAATTATTGGTAAAGATTATTTAAAAAAAGTAAAAATTATAAATCACGATCCTTACAATAAAGAGGAATTGGTTTTTTTAGGTAAGACTTCTTTTGGTACTCCAATAGAGGTAAACAAAACCGTTTTTCAAGCTGATTTAAGGATAAATATAGGAAAAGTTGAACCTCATGAATTTGCAGGGTTTTCCGGTGGGAGAAAGTCAGTTTTACCTGGAATTAGCAGTGAAAGGACCATAAAAGAAAATCATAGACCTGAAATGATCCTGAAATATGGATCAAGACCTGGTTGTTTAAAAGATAATTCAATACATAAAGATATGATAGAGGCAACAAAAATGTTAGGAATTCACTTCAGTATAAATTTTGTACTTAATTCAATGGGTCATACCATTGGTCTTTTTGCGGGGAATATTTTTGATGCTCATCAAAGAGCAGTTGAATTTATAAAATCATTTTGTCAAGTAAAGATAAAAGAGAAACCTGATATTGTAGTTACTACGCCCGGGCCTCCACTAAATATTGATTTTTATCAATCTATTAAACCATTAATTTCTCTAGAGTCGATTATGGCTGAAAAGGGGATAATAGTATTGTATAGTTTGTGTCCCGATGGTTTTAACTCAGATGATATGCTCTTACCATTTAAAGGGGTGAAAAGTTTGGATGAGGTAGTCAGTAAGCTTATGAAAAATTATAAAATACAAATGGATCATGCACTTCTTTTATGTAAAATATTAAAGAAGAATATAAAAATTATTACTTCATCACCTAATTTAGAGGAACAAACATTAAACAAAATATATCTGGAGTATTTTAGAAATCCACAAGAAGCAGTAAATAGAGCTTTAGATATATCCGGAAAATTTAAACCTAAAGTATTGTTTTTCCCGCAGCCACAGAGGACTTTACCGATCCTGGTTTAAATTTTGAGAAAATTTAAGAACAAAATTATAGTTTTTGTTTTTTTATGATATTTTAATGCGTAGATTATATAATGTAAAAATATTATTTTAAAAAGGAGAAAAAGATGAATAAATTTAAAATTACAGCCATTAAAGCAAGAGAGATCTTAGATTGCCGCTGGACTCCTACTGTTAGAGTAGAAGTTCAGGTAAACAATGAAATTGTTGGGCAAGCTGATGCACCGGCAGGACGTTCTACTGGATTAAATGAAGCAAGTGAATTGAGAGATAATGAAGAGCGTTTTAATGGTTTAGGAGTAACCAAGGCAGTTAAAAATGTTAACGAAATTATTGCCCCAGCATTAATCGGTATGGATGTTACTGAGCAAAGAAAAATAGACTATAAAATGATAGAACTTGATGGAACTAAGAATAAAGAAAATTTAGGTGGAAATGCAATAATTGCAGTATCTTTAGCATGTACTCGCGCTGCAGCTAATGCAATGGGTTTACCATTATATCGATATATTAATCCAAATGCTCACGTATTACCAGTTCCATTGTTAAATCTTATTAATGGCGGAAAACTTACTTCTAATGACCTTGATTTTCAAGAAGTGTGTATATTCCCAGTAGGCGCTAAATCTTTTAAACAGGCAATGGAAATTGGGTATGCTGTAAATGAAGAGTTAAGAACTATAATTATCGACAATTACGGTAAAATTGCAGCAAATGTTGGAGATGAAGGGGGATTTGCTCCGCCAATTGTCAAAGTTCGTGAAGCAATGGATCATTTAGTTCATGCAGTAGAGCTATCTGGATTTGCTGATAAAATTGTATACGGATTTGATTCTGCCGCCAGTCATTTTTATGATAAAGACACCAAGCTTTACAATTTAGAAGGAAACAAATTAACTACTAATGATATGATTAATTATTATAAAGATTTAATAAGAAGTTATCCAATAGCAACGATCGAAGATCCCTTAGATGAAAATGATGTTGAAGGTTTTATCCAGGTGACCAAGGAATTAGGTATTCAAATTGTTGGAGATGATTTTTTCTGTACCAATCCTGCTTTAATCAAAGAACGTTCCAGTTTAGGGGGAGCAAATGCTTTATTGTGGAAATTTAATCAAATTGGTACTGTTTCAGAGGCTTTGGATGCCGCACAAATAGCCTTTAGAAACAGTATGGGGATTATGGTTTCAGAACGTTCAGGTGAAACAGAAGATCCAATTTTAGCAGATTTTACTGTTAGCCTTAACGCTGGGCAGATTAAAACCGGTGCTGGAGTGCGCAGTGAAAGAACTTCGAAATACAACAGGCTTTTACAAATTGAACAAGAACTTGGTTCTTTGGCTAAATATGCGGGAAGAGATTTTAAGATGGCCCTTTAAGATAATTGTCTTTTTAAAACAAATTTGGTGTGGAACCAGAGAAGAGGGAAAAGTGATTTACATTAAAAACAAAAAACAGTTATTATCTCATGGTAATATAGAAATGCGCAAGGCTGCTTTAGAAATAATTGAGCATTCATTAGAAAAAGCCGACCCGTATATTGCAACTAAGAATTTAGTCTCTTTAAAGAATAATAATTTACATGTTGGAAGCTTAACTTTCAATTTGCAAAATCATAAAAGAATTTTTATTCTAGGAGCCGGAAAAGCTACTTTTCCAATTGCGAAAGCACTAGAGGAAATTTTGGGGGATAAAATAACTGATGGAATAGTGATTTGTAAATACGGGCAAGAAGGATACCTAAAGTATTCTAAATTATACTTAGCTAATCACCCTATTCCGGATGAAGCTGGGCTTCTGGCGACCAAAGAGGCTATAATATTAGCTAAAAAAACAAGACCGGGAGATATAGTATTTGCCTGCATTACCGGTGGTAGTTCTGCACTTATGCCCTTACCGGTATCTGAAGTGAGCTTAGAAGAAAAAAAAGTAGTAAATAAGTTACTGCTTACTTGTGGTGCTAATATAATTGAAATAAATGCTGTTCGCAAACATTTAAGCCAAGTAAAGGGTGGTAGACTCGCAAAAAACATTCACCCAGAAGCACATTTAATTAACTTGACTGTATCTGATGTTATTGGTGACCCTTTAGATTATATTACCTGTCCGACTGTTCCCGACACTTCTACATTTAATGATGCTCTAAATGTAATTTCCAAGTATACACTTTGGGAGAAATTACCGGTATCTGTAGCGAACTACCTTAGAAATGCTACTTCAGAAATGGAAACTCCAAAAGATCTTTCCAATTATCATTTATATAATTTTATTATTATAGCTGGAGATACAGCTTGTGTTGCAGCAGAAGCAAAAGCAAAAGAAATGGGTTTTAATACAATGATCCTTTCAACTATGTTTGAAGGAGAAAGCAAGGAATTAGGGAGAGCTTTTGTATCAATTGCTAAAGAAATTATAATAAATAAGAGACCGCTTAAAACTCCTTGTGCTTTAATTGGTGGGGGTGAAACTACCATAAAGTTAGAAGGGAATTATGGAATGGGTGGTCCAAATCAAGAGTTTACTCTGAGTGCTGCGCTCTATTTAGAAGGTTTGAAAGATATAGTGATAGTAGGATTGGATACTGATGGTACGGATGGACCAACGAAAATTGCCGGAGCTATTGTAGACACCGACTTTACTTTCATGGCAAAAAAAATAGGCATATCACTCCAGCATGAACTTGATTGGCATAACACTGTGGAAGTTTTTGAAAAAATGGGTGATGCAATTATCACCGGATCTACCGGAACAAATGTAAATGACCTTAAATTCTTATTAATTTTTTAAAACAATAAAAAATGAGGAATCACCTAATAAATATATATATTTTGAAGGAAGGAATAAATATGATTTTTCTAAAAAAGGAACCAAAGATAATGGCCCAAGAAATAACTACCGATATTAGGAGAGCAATAGCGAATGGCATTATTAAGCCAGGTGAAAAAATTAATGAAACACAAATTGCAAGAGATATGGGTATTAGTCGTTCTCCAGTTAGAGAAGCATTGCAAATGCTGAAAAAAGAAGGAGTTGTGGTCAGTATTCCTTATAAGGGAACATTTGTAAACTTGCTTGGGAAAAAAGATATTGAAGATATGTATATTATAAGAGGATTACTTGAGGCTTACGCTATAGAAAAAGTAATAGAAAATAAAAATGAGAAAATTTTAAAATGTTTAAGAAAAAATATTGAAGACATAGAAAAAGATGTGAAAAAAAACCAATTGAAAGAATTGGTTAGCAAAGATATTGAATTCCACCGTAATATTTGCATTTTTTCTGGCAATAAAAAATTAATTGATATTTGGGAAGGGTTTCAAACGCAAATAGAAGTTTTGATTGATTTAGAGAGTAGTTTTTATGAACGCTTCCAATTATTAGCGGTTGAGCATAGGGAATTGCTTTCTTTAATAATTGATGGAAAAGTTGAACAAGCTCAAGAAAAGATTAAAGCCCATATTTTACAAGCCCTTGATTTTTTAAAAAAAAGTTTGAAGAAATATTAAAAATATAGAAACAAAAAATAAGTAGATATTAGGAGAAAATAATATTGGCTTATCATATTTTAATTACAAAACATATACCAAGCGAAGGATTAATAGATTTAAAAAAATATTGTAATATTTATATGCCTGAAACTGAAAGCAAATCATTTTCTCAGGAAGAGCTATTTCGTTTAGCACCTCATTTGGATGCAATTATTTCGGTTGGTGACGTAATTGGCGCGGATTTTATAAAGAAAGCTAAAAAATTGAAAATAATTAGTAATTATGGTGTTGGGTACGACAATTTAGATATAAAGGCCGCTAATAAAAAAGGAATTATAGTTACAAATTTACCCGATGTAGTTACAGAAAGTACAGCAGAATTAACATTTATGATTATGTTAGCAGTAAGTCGCCGACTAATTGAAGCAGATAGATATATAAGATATGCAAATGATAAAAACTGGCACCCGTTTTTATTTAATAGCCACGAACTTTTTGGCAAACTTCTTGGTATTGTGGGCTTTGGAAGAATTGGCAAAGCCGTAGCAAGAAGGGCATTAGCTTTTGGAATGCAAGTTTATTATTTTGATGTCTCGCATGATAGAGAAACTGAGTTAGAAGTTAATTTCTTATCTTTTGAAAAAATACTTAGCGAAATGGATTATATTACTTTACACGTTCCTTATATGAAAAGTACTCATCATTTAATTGGTGAAAAAGAGTTAAATATGATGAAGAAAAGCTCTTACCTAATAAATGCTTCTCGAGGAGCGGTAATAGACCAAAATGCATTAATAAAAGCCTTAAAAGAAAAGAAAATAAAAGGAGCAGCCTTAGAAGTATTTGAAACTGAACCATATGTTCCAGAAGAACTAACTTGCCTTCCTAATGTGGTATTAACTCCTCACATGGGGACAAATACAGTAGAAACGAATATTAAAATGACTAAAGAAGCTGCGAAAAAAATAATTCAAGTATTTCAAGGTGAAATTCCAGCTAATATTATAACATCTAATTGAATTGAAAAAATAATATATAAGATAATCGTTTTATAAATTATTTTTTATAATATTTGAATAGAGAAAAATTAATTCTTAAAGAATGTTCTAAAAATTCACGGGAAGAAATGTGTTTTTCCGCAATCCATTCTCAAAATCCTCATAAATAAGCTTAGGGAAATAACTTTTTAGATTAACCCATTACCTGCAACAAATAGTTATTAATTTAGTCTATTAAAGGATTATCCTTTGACAAACTTAAGATAAGTTGTTTTTGAGTTTTATTTAGGTTGACGAGTTCCTGGTTATATTTTTTTAGATCAATCATCAGGTTTTGGACTTTTTTTGAATCTTTAAGGACTATCGGATCACATAGCTGATTTTCTATATCAACTTTATTTTTTTCTATGAGCTTTATTTCTTCTTCGGCTAATTTCAATCTATTTAGAACATCCTTATTTTGCCGATAGATACGATTCCGTTCTTCTGCTTCTTTCTGTTTTCTCAGTTTATCAGAAGTTTTTGCGCTTTGTTTTGGCTGCTCTGTTTTTTTTATATATAAGTTCCTTTCATTAGTTTCTGCCAGTAGTTGATTCCGTTTTTCTATAAAGTAGGAATAATTCCCAGGATAATCATAGATCCGTCCATCACGGATCTCGATTACCCGGCTAATTAGATTGTCCAGAAAGAAACGATCATGGGATACAATCAATATAGTCCCGCTATATTTTAGCAAGGCTTGTTGAAATAATTCTTTAGTAATTATATCCAGATGATTGGTCGGCTCGTCAAGTATCAGAAAATTAGATTCTTGCATCAGAATCTTTGCCAGGGATAGCCGGGATTTTTCTCCTCCGGAAAGAACACTAATTGGTTTATAGACATCATCACCGGAAAAGAGAAAGGCTCCCAATAAATTTCTCCTTTCTCCGGAAGTCATAGAACTTGGTTCAGCAGATATTTCTTCCAGGACAGAATGGTTGTAGTTGAGATTGTCAGAGCTTTCCTGAGAGAAGAAAGCCAGATTTACTTTATGTCCCAGGTGTACTGTTCCGGAAGTCGGTCTTTCTCTTTTGCTAATCAATCGGGAGAGGGTAGATTTACCTGCTCCATTTACCCCTACCAGAGCTACTCTTTCGCCGCGGTGTAAGGTAAAAGTAAGACCGTTGAATACTTTAATTTCTTCATATTCTTTAGCCAAGTTTTCTACACTTACCACTTGATCCCCACTTCGGGGGCATTTAGGAAAATAGATGGCTACTTTTTTAGGGGTTTTATCAATTTTTACTATTTGCATTTTTTCCAGCATTTTTATTCTGCTTTGCACCTGTGTTGCCTTAGTATTTTTGTAACGAAATCTTTCAATAAAAGTTTCGGTTTTGGCTATCTTTTCCTGTTGATTTTTCGCTTCTTTTTGCAATAGTTCATGCCGCTTATCTTTTTCTTCCAAGTAATAGGAAAAATTTCCCTGATAGAGTGTCAATCTCTGATGGGCTAATTCTGCAATTTGGGTCATAAGTTTGTCCATAAAGTACCGGTCATGAGAGATGACTAAGATAGTACCGGAAAAATTTAAGAGCCAATTTTCCAGCCACTCCAGGCTTTCGGTATCCAGATGGTTGGTCGGTTCATCGAGCAAAATAATATCCGGTGAAGAAAGAAGTATGGAAGCCAGGATTATACGCATCTTCCATCCTCCGGAGAATTCAGTACATTGTCGGGTAAAATCTTTTTCTCGGAAGCCCAAACCTTTAAGTACTTTATGTGCCTGGGTAGAAAAAGTATAGCCTCCCCGGTGCTCAAAGAGATTGGTTATCTGTTCATATTTTTTAAAAGCTGCCAGATATGCTTTTGACTCAGCAGATAGTGAAGTCAGATGTTCTTCGCAAGCTTTTAGGGAATGTTCTAATTTAGTAATACCTGATTTTTCTTTCAAGTAAGAGATAAGGTCGATGTTGCTTTTAAGTTCTATTAAATCTTGAGGAAGATAGCCAATCCGCTGATTTCGTGGTAAAGCAATATTGCCTTTATCTGGTAGAACAAGTCCTACAATGGATCGAAATAGGGTAGTTTTTCCGGTACCGTTATTGCCTACCAAACCAATACGGCTGCCTCTGGGGATTCTCCAGTTTAAATTATCAAAGAGAACTCTCTCCTGGAAACCAATGCTGACATTTTCAAGGGAAATCATCAATATTTTCTCCTCTAAATTTTGATTCGTTTATTGATTAGTTGGTTAATCATTAAATCTTTTGTTCCGAATCTTTAATTGGTCAATTGGTAAATTAATGAATCTATTATACACGAAATTCAAAATATTTTTAAACATTTGCCCCGAAATTTAAAATTATTGTTTTTAGATATTATGGTAAGATATAATGGAAAACAGATATTTATTTTCATTGGAAATCGTGTCAGAAGAACCGTCCCTCTGACACGGTGAAGGATGTACTTGCTATGAAAGAAAATAATTCGTTTGATGTTGCGGTAATAGGCGGAGGGCCAGCCGGGATGATGGCAGCTGGTCGGGCAGCTGAATTAGGAGCAAAAATCGTTTTAATCGAAAAGAACGAAATTCTGGGGAAAAAATTACTGATTACCGGCAAGGGACGTTGCAATTTTACCCATTACGAGTTAGATATAAGAAAATTTGCTGAAAAGTTCGGCAGAAATGGACGCTTTCTTTATAGCGCTTTAGCGGTATTTGGAGTGCCAGAGGTGATCAATTTTTTTGCCTCCCGAGGGATTAAAGGAAAGGTAGAGCAAGGAGATAGAGTTTTTCCGGAGAATGGTGATGCCCAGGATATATTGAACATGCTTTTAAAATATTTGACGGAAGGAAAAGTCAATATTTTAATCAGTTCTGAGGTAATCGGATTTACACAGGAGAAGGAAAAAATACCCCAGGTTCTTCTTCGAGACCGCCAGATAAGTGCCGATAAATTAATTATTTGTTCAGGAGGAAAGGCATATCCCCAGACCGGTTCTACTGGTGACGGCTACCAATGGGCCAAACAATTAGGACATACGGTAGTTGAACCTGCTCCCGCACTCAATCCGGTAAAGACCTCTGAAGTTTGGGCGAAAGAGGTACAGGGCTTATCTCTTAAAAATGTCTCACTCAAATTGTTTCAGAATGGCAAGAAACAGGATGAACGTTTTGGCGAGATGCTTTTTACTCACTTTGGAGTAAGTGGACCTATTGTCATGGATATGAGTAAAAACATCGGAGCGTTGTTGAAAAATGGTTCGCTAAAATTGTTCTTAGATTTAAAGCCTGCTCTGGATTTTAAAAAATTAGATCAGCGCATCCAGCGAGATTTTCAGGAGTTTAGGGGGAGAATGTTTAAAAATTCCCTAAAGGTGTTATTACCTTTATCGATGATACCGGTAATAATTAAGCTTTCCGCTATAAATCCTGAGAAAAAGGTGGATTACATTAGCCGGGAAGAACGAAATAAGTTAGTTCACCTGTTAAAAGAATTAGAATTAACTCCCACAGAGCTGTTGGGATTTAAGTGGTCGGTAGTAACCAGCGGAGGAGTCTCCCTTAAAGAGGTGGATCCGAATACTATGGGTTCCAAAAGGATGAAAAATCTTTTTTTTGCCGGGGAGATTTTAGATCTTGACGGACCATCAGGGGGATATAATCTACAGGAATGTTGGAGCACCGGATACCTGGCCGGCCAAAGCGCTGTAAAATGAACTAAGACTTTGTGTTATAATTAAAAAGCAATCTCCCTTAATGTAGAAGATCAGGAAAACATAGTAATTTTAACCTTGAGGAAAAATTGGAAAGGTAAAAAATTAGATGAAATTTCTTCACTTGGCCGATATTCATCTGGGGATGGAAAATTATGGACGGATAGACCCTTCCACCGGCTTACATACCCGATTAAAGGATTTTATAAAATGTTTTAGCTTTGCGATTGATATTGCTCTGGAAGAAAAGGTGGATTTGGTAATATTTGCCGGTGATGCTTACAAAAATAGCAATCCTAATTCTACTCATCAGCGTGAATTCGCCCGGCAGATTTATCGATTAAGCGAAGCAGAGATTCCGGTAATCCTGATAAATGGAAATCATGATAATCCCGTATCTTTCGGTCGAGCTGCCTCACTGGATATCTTCGAAACTTTAAACATCTCCGGAGTAAGAGTGGTAACCAAGCCGGAGCTGCTAAATATTAAGACTAAGGGAGGGCAGGTTCAAGTCTTTGGGCTGCCCTGGCCTACCAAAGCCCTTTTTCTTAATAAAGAAGAATATAAAGATTTTACCGATGAGGAAATCACCCGGGAAATTCAAAAGAGAGCAGGTAAAAAAATCAGAGAATTTGCCCGGAGGATAAAGCCGGGTACTCCCGCAATTTTTGCTGCCCACCTGGCTGCTGCAGAAGCCACTTATTCCGGTTCAGAGAGGTCGGCAATCATCGGAAGAGACCCGGTATTTCCTACACAAGTATTGCTTCAAAAAGAATTTGATTATGTAGCCTTAGGTCATATCCATAAATTTCAGGATTTAAATCTTAACCATCATCCCCCGGTAGTCTATCCGGGGAGTATCGAAAGAATAAACTTTGGTGAGGAGAAGGATGACAAAGGGGTTTGTTTGGTGAATATAGAAAAAGGCAACACTTCTTATGAATTTATTCCTCTTCCCGCTCGAAAGTTTATCACCATAGATGTGGTAATTAGCGGAGAGCAAGATCCCACCAGGACTTTAGTGGAGGAAATTGAAAAGTTTGATTTATCTGAGGAAGTAGTGAGAGTATTTTATACTATACCTGCAGAGAGGGAAGAATTACTGGATTTTAAGAGGATAAACTCTGCCCTGGAAAAAGCCTTTTTAGTAAGTACTATTGCCAAAAAATCTAAACCGCTAGAGCGAAGAAAAAGAGTAGAGGAAATGACAGAAAATTTAGGAATGTTAGAGGCTATGGATAAATATATTCAAAATAATTCCGATTTAGTTCTTTTATCTCGTGAATTGAAAATTTATGCCCAAAAATTAGAAAAAGAATTAGAAGGGAATGGTTAAAGAAGGAAGGATTAAAAATTGATACCGGTCACATTAACCTTGAAAAATTTTTTAAGTTATGGGGAAGGTGTTCCCCCTCTCGATTTTACCCAGTTTCATGTCGCCTGTCTTTCGGGAAATAACGGTCAGGGTAAATCCGCTCTTCTGGACGCTTTAACCTGGGCAGTATGGGGAGAGGGAAGAAAAGCCAGCCAGGAGAAGAAAGCCGATAATAGTCTTTTGCGGATAGGGCAGAAAGATATGCAAGTAGAATTTGTATTTGATCTGGAAGGGGATAGATATCGAATTATCAGGAATTATTCTCTGGCTGGGAAAAGCGCTCGCTCCGGTTTAGAATTTCAGGTTTTTGAACAAAAAGATAAAAATAAATATATTTCTCTCACCTGTCCTTCTATTCGGGAAACCCAGGAAAGAATTACTAAAACCCTGAGGATAGATTACCAGACCTTCATCAACTCCGCTTTTATCCTTCAAGGTAGAATAGATGAATTTAGCCGAAAGAGTGCCCGGGAAAGAAAGGAAATTTTATCCGAAATTTTAGGTCTTTCCCGTTACGATGAGTTAGCCAATTTAGCCAAATCCCATCTTAAGGAAATGAATAATATTCTCATGATTAAAGAAGGCAGATTGGCATACATCTATCAGGAAACGGCCAACTTTGATTTTTATAAAGAGAAAATAGGGGAATTGTCAGAAAGTTATAAAGAAATTTCCCGGAAGATAAAGACAGAAGAGACAAAAACAGGTCAATTAAAAGAGGAAATAAATCTCTTAAAACATAAAAGTAAACAATGCACAGAATTGGAAGATCGAATAGGGCAGTATCGGCAAGAGATTGTACGAGGGAAAAAACAGATTGAATTAAGAAAGAAAGAAATTATTGAATATGAAAAGATGATTTCCCAAAAGGAGAAAATTTTAGTTGATTTCATAAATTATCAGAAATTTAACAATGAAAATAATGAATTTAGCCGAAAGCTCCAAAAAATAAGGAAAATAGAAGAAGAGGAAGTTCTTATCGAAAGAAGGATAGAAAGCAGGCGGGCAGATTTAGAAGTAGAAGTTAGGAATAAAAAAGACAGATATAAGGATTTTGAGAATAAAGCTCAGCAGGGGATAAAGAACATGGCCAAGGTTTCGGAATTAGAAAAAAAGGTGGAAGAGATAAAGTTACTCGAAGAGCAGATGGATAAAATTCGAAACCAGGGCGGCGAACTAAAGGTAAAAATAAATAGTATTAGAAGTCAGATAGAAAGATTAGAAAAAGGCAATAAAGATAACCAAGAAAAACTACGTTTGTTACAAGAGAATCCGGAGGGAGAGTGCCCTTTGTGTGAGGCGAATTTAAATGCGGAGAGAAAAGGGAAGATCGAGGATAATATAAATAACGAAATAAGTGTAAATCTTAAAGAGATAGAGAAACTAATAAAAGAGAAAGAAGATTCAAACAAACAGAAGGACAAATTGTTAGAAAAATGGAAGGAAATTAGTCAACGGGTAAAAGTTAAAAATGTTTGGCAGCAGAAGTTAAGCAAGGCGCATTTTGAACTTGAAGAATCCAAGCAAGCTGAAAAACTGATGATTGACTTACAGAAAGAGATTGAAAAATTAGAAAAAATTATTCAGGAAAAGGATTATGCCCTAAAAGAACAAAAAAGATTAAAAGAGTTTGAAGGCCAAATCAAAAATATGGGTTACGATGAAGCAAAGCACCGTCAGTTAAACCGCAAGATAGAAGAATTGATTCATGCTCCTCTGGGAAAAGCAAAATTAGAAGAGGCAGAGAAGAAGATTGATGTTTTAAGAGACGAACTATTCGAATTACAAGAGCATTATCAACAGAAAGAATTAGACTTAAAAAATTTGGAAAAGGGGAGAGAGAAAATACAAATAGAATTAAAAGAACTTCCTTCTCTGAAAGAAAAATTAGTTCAAGGAGAACAGATATTAAATTCCGATCATATCTTTAAAGACAAAATTTTAGAAGAAAGAGGCGGATATCAGAGTAAATTCGAGCAGTGTTTTAAGTTAGAGAAAGAGAAGAAAGAGATAAAAAAAGAATTGGAAGAAAATAAAAAAGAGCAGAATATTTACGAAAAACTGATTGTAGCTTTTGGAAAGAATGGAATTCAAGCCCTGATTATCGAAAATGTTTTATCGGAAATTGAAGGAGAGGCTAATGACCTGTTAGCCCGGTTGACTAACAACAGCACCCAGATTTCTATCGAGTCCCTCCGTGATTTGAAGAGTGGAAAAATAAAAGAAACTTTGGATATCAAAATAAGTGATGAGTTGGGAATCCGGGACTATGAGTTGTATAGCGGCGGGGAGGCCTTTAGGATAGATTTTTCATTAAGAATAGCTCTGTCTAAGTTACTGACCAGAAGAGCGGGGACTAAGTTAAGGACTCTGGTTATGGATGAGGGATTTGGCACCCAGGATGAAGAAGGAATCGATAATCTGGTACAGGCTATCCAATCGATAAGTGATGATTTTGATAAAATATTAGTTATAACTCACCTGGAATCATTAAAAGACGCTTTTCCGGTAAGAATCGAGGTAAACAAGTTACCCGAGGTCGGTTCCCGATATGAGATTATAAAAAGCTAAAGTAGTTGTTAAGTGAATTGCCATTATTAAGACTCTCTTTAAAAATATTTTTGAAATTATCTCAAATATAGATATAATAAAAAATAAAAATCCGAAAGGTTATTTTATGAGCGTTAACTACGAATTATTTGGAACGACCCCAAAAGGGGAAAAAATCGAAAAATACTTTTTAAATAACTCTAGAGGGATTACGGTTACAGTAATGAGCTTGGGAGGTACCGTTATATCCCTTAAAATGCCTGACCGGGAAGGAGAAATTAAAGAAATAACTCTCGGTTTTGATAATCTTCAACAATATTTGTCCAGTCATTTTTATTTTGGTGCTGCAATTGGTCGTTTTGCCAATCGTATCGCCAACGGAGTTTTTCAGTTGGATGGTATAAAATATTGTCTCGCCCGTAATGAGAATGGTTTGAATCACTTGCATGGTGGGAATAGAGGATTTGACAAGGTTATCTGGCAAGCCGAGAGTTTTAAAGAACCTGATTTTTGTGGAGTGACCTTCTCCTACCTCAGTTCAGACGGAGAGGAAGGATACCCTGGAAATCTAAAAGTAGAGATAACCTACAGTTTGAATGAAGATAATGAGTTTAAAATTGAATATAATGCTAAAACAGATAAACCGACTATCGTGAATCTAACTAACCATACTTACTGGAATCTGGCTGGTGCTGGTTCTAGAACGGTTTTGGATCATCAGTTGACTCTGAACAGCAAAAAATACCTTCCGGTTAATAATAATCTAATTCCCATCGGAGAAATTAAGACTGTGTACGGCACCCCTCTGGATTTTACCAAACCGAAATTAATTGGAAAAGATATAAAGGAGACTGCAGGCGGTTATGATCACTGCTTTGTTATCGAATCCTCAAATCAAGAACTCAATTTAGCGGCAATGCTTTACGAACCGGAAAGTGGGCGCACGATGGAAATTTTGACCACCACACCAGGCATCCAATTTTATTCCGGGAACTTTCTTCACCCTATTAAAGGTGCAGACGGAGTACACTTTCAGAAGTACAGCGGTCTCTGCTTAGAAACAGAATTTTTCCCCAATTCAATTAATGAACCGGCGTTTCCTTCTCCTATCCTATATCCGGACGGAAGCTACCACCAGGTTACAATACACCGTTTTTCTGTCAATTAAGTTAGTATTTTTGTCCGCTTCCCAAATTTTTCTCTTTTATGCGGATTTTTATTAACTTAACTTGCTCCCTACATTTATCTTACTGCCTCGAAATGTTAATTGTGATTATAAAAAAGTATATTCTTTTTGATTTTCCATTGGATCTCTAAAAAAATTTAAAAATAATTTGACATATACAATTAATGAAATATATAATAGTTGTACGGTTGTCCGTATAAGTAGGGGTATTTGACCCCTTAATATTAAAGGAGGTGAAAAAAGAACAAAGATCTACGTTAGCACTTTGTATTCAGGTTGCTAGAGCGAGATTTATGGCGAAAAAATATTTAGAGATATTAAAAAAGGAGGAAAAGTTATGTTAAGGAAAATTAATATTTTAGTTTTGTTGGTATTGACTTGTGTTGCTCTTTTGGTATTACCGGTAATGACACAGGCAAGTGAAGGTCCTGTGGTTATTTACTTTTTCCCGGGTGGCGCTGCCGGAGGTACCTTTGCTACCGTAGTTTATAATGGCGCTAGAGCAGCAGAGGAAATATTAGGTGATCGAGTTGAAATAAGATATTTGTGGTCAGAATGGAGCCCGCAGAAAATGGTTGATCAACTTCAGCAAGCTATTGCAGCCAATCCTGATGGTATAGCCATAATGGGGCATCCCGGAGATGAAGCATATAAACCTTTCGTTGAAGAAGCTGAAAAACAGGGGATTATCGTTACCAGTCAAAATACAACATTACCCGAACTGGAAAAAGCTTACGCAGCCAATGGATTTGGTTATGTAGGTCAGGGACTTTATGAATCAGGTTATACTCTCGGTGAAGCTGCGGTTAAAGGTGCAGGATTAAAAACAGGAGACAGAGCACTTGTTTGGGGTCTTTTGTCACAACCCACCAGAGGATTGAGGACAAAAGGAGCCATAGATGCTTTTGAAGAAGTAGGTGTAAAAGTAGATTATGTGGAAATTTCAGCTGAAGTAGACAAGGATGCTTCCAACGGTATTTCTGTTATAGTCGGTTATTTACAGGCAAATCCTGATTGTAAAGTGGTGGTCACCGATCATGGTAATTTAACTTCTACACAACGTACTTATTTTGAAGCAGCAGGTTTAGGTCCGGATGATATTTTTGGAGCTGGTTTTGATTTATCGCCGGCTACTGTAACTAGTATTAAGAGTGGTTATACTGATCTTGTGTTAGACCAACAGCCTTTCTTGCAAGGATTTCTGCCCATTATGCAAATTTATTTAACTAAGATGTATGGGTTCTCCGGATTACATATTGATACAGGAGGCGGTTTAATTAGCAAGGATAATATAGATTTGATAGCCCCCTTAGCCGAAAAAGGAATAAGATAAATAATAGTTAGAATACTCATTTCATGGTATCCTGCAGGAAGAATTTAAAAAAAATTCTTCCTGCAGGATTATTTTAGGTTACACTATTAATGACTATAAAAAAGGAGAGGGTTATATATGGATAAATTGGTAGAGATGAAAAATATATATAAGTCCTATGATGGAGTAGTTGCCTTAAAGGGAATAGATTTTGAAGTAGGCTTTAATGAAGTGGTAGGTATTTTAGGTGACAATGGCGCAGGCAAATCCACATTGATTAAAATTATTTCCGGCGTGCACTCCTTTGATGATGGGGAAATGTATATTAGAGGTGTAAAAATTGATCCTAAAAAATATTCTGTAAAGATGGCTCATAGTCTGGGCGTAGAAACAGTATACCAGGAAAAAGCGCTTGCAGATAAGCAAACCTTATGGAGAAACGTTTTTGTCGGTCGGCAAATTACCAATAAACTTGGTTTTCTTAATATAAAAAAAGAAAAAGAGGAAACCAATAAAATTATGCGTGATTTAATGAAATTTAGAGGAATAGGTGTCAGCGCTGATTCAGTTATTAAAACTTTGTCCGGCGGAGAAAGACAAGGAGTTGCCATATCAAGAGCAATGTACTTTGAAGCAGACCTGGTCATTTTAGATGAACCGACTATGGCTTTATCGTTACAAGAAGTAAAAAAAGTCTTGAAATTTATCCAAAATATTAAGGATAAAGGAAAATCTTGCATTTATATTTCTCATAATATCGCTAATGTTTATCCTGTTTCTGATCGTTTTGTAGCCATTGACCGAGGTAAGATAGTAGGTGCATATGATCGTAAGGACATATCTTTACAGGAGCTTAGCGAGGAGTTGATAAGATATACTAAGTCAAGCACACAGATTAATCAAGGTGTAGAGGTATTATAATATGGATAATTTGGAAAAAAAGTTCACAGTGAAAAAATCTATTCAATACAAATCTCAAATTGCATTATTAATTATGACGGTCAGTATTTTTGGGTTGTTTATGATTACCAGTCCCGAAGTTTTCCTTAAAGGAAGGATATATCAATCATTTTTATCCACAGTTCCTATTATGGGGGTTATGGCTCTCGGTTTGACTTTTGTGCTGGCTATGGGCGAAATAGATCTTTCTTTTCCCTCAGTGATGGCCTTATCTGGTTTTATTTTTGCCATTATTTTTAAGGCTACAAACAATGTTGTATTAGCCATAATATGTAGTCTTTTATCCGGCGTAGTAGTGGGGTTTATTAACGGAACATTAGTTACTTTAATAGGCATTCCGTCAATTGTAGCTACCTTAGGCATGCAATTTTTAATCAGGGGGTTTAGTAATATTATATCGAATGGTTTAGCCAGGACGGTAGTATTAGATAAAACTATTTCTTACAAAATATTTGCAGAAAAGCTATGGGTAATTCCTGTGCAGTCAATTTGGTTTGTAGGAATAGCAATTTTTTTCTATTTCTTGCTTTTAAGACACAAGTTTGGTGAGCATGTATTATTTTTAGGTGATAATCAGGAAGCTGCGGGAATGATGGGCGTTAATGTAAAAAGAACAAAAATCATGGTCTTTATATTGATGGCAGTAATAGCTTCCTTTGCCGGGATACTTAGTTGTTACCGGATGAGAACCTGGTGGCCAACCATGGGAGAAGGATATTTAATGATGGTAATGGCTGCTACTTTTGTGGGTGGTACTTCTATGTTTGGCGGTGAAGCCAGCATTGAGGGTACTTTCATTGGTGCTTTTATTATTGGTTCTTTAGAAGCAGGTATTGTGGCTGCCGGTCTTTCTGGTTTTTGGACACAATTTATTTGCGGTGTTTTGATTATAGTCTCGGTTATTATTCATACTCTGGCAAAGAGAAGAAAACAAGGTTTTAAGCACCAGGTTTAAATCATATAATATTATAAAGCAAAAAGTTATATGAAATTAAAAGGGGAAAAAGAACTAAAATATTTTTAGTTTCAGCTTGAAATTTTCGGGTTGTTAGATATTTTAGCTATAGGTCATCATAGGATTATTAATGTTTTAGGAGGAAGATTTAAATGATTAACATTCCTGAAGTAAAGATAGGGATAGTTACAGTAAGCCGTGATTGTTTTCCTGTTGAACTTAGTAAAAGTAGGAGAGAAAATGTTATAACGAAATGCAAAAAAAAGGGAATATTGATTAAGGGAATTGAGACAGTCGTGGAAAATGAAAGGGATGTTTTAAATGCGTTACGGGATTTGAAAGAAGCAGAAGTTAATGCATTAGTCATTTATCTGGGTAATTTTGGCCCTGAAGGGCCAGAGACAATGCTGGCTCAAAAGTTTTCAGGACCTACTATCTTTGTTGCTGCGGCAGAGGAAAGCGGAGAAAATTTAGTAAGTGATAGAGGAGATGCATACTGCGGAATGCTAAACGCTTCATATAGTCTGGCACTTAGGAAATTAAATCCTTATATTCCTGAATATCCGGTTGGTACAGCTGAAGAGATAGCAGAAATGATATTGAATTTTGAAAATATAGCCAGAATACTACTTGGGCTCAAAAAACTCAAAATAATCAGCTTTGGCCCCAGACCTCAGGATTTCCTTGCCTGTAATGCACCTATAAAACCTCTATATGATTTAGGGATAGAAATAATGGAAAATTCGGAGTTGGATCTTTTCGAAGCTTTTAATCATCACGAAAATGATTCAAGGATATCAGAAGTAATTAAAGATATGGGAAAAGAATTAGGTGATAAAAACAGATATTCAGGAATACTATCTAAACTTGCCCAATATGAACTTACCCTAAAAGATTGGATGGAGCAGAACCTTGGTGCATCTGAATTTGCCATATTTGCTAATAAGTGTTGGCCGGCTTTCCAGACTCAATTTGGATTTGTGCCTTGTTATGTGAATTCGAGATTTGCCAAGAGAGGGATACCCATATCTTGCGAGACAGATATATATGGAGCATTAAGCGAATACATAATCACTTTGGCTACTCGTTTACCGGCTACCCTGCTGGATATCAACAATACAGTTCCTAAGGATATGTATGGAGAAAATACAGAAAAAGTAAAGAATTATAAATTGAACGATCTTTTTATGGGATTCCATTGTGGAAATACTCCTATTTGTTATTTAAAGCATGCTGAAATGAAATACCAATTAATAATGCATCGGTTGCTTGAACCAAATAAGGAACCTGATATTTCCAGGGGTACCCTTGAAGGAACTATAATTCCCGGAGATATTACCCTGTTTAGGCTGCAAGGTACAGCTGATGATGAATTGAGGAGTTATATTGCTCAAGGGGAAGTGCTGGATATAAACCCGAAATCTTTCGGAGGAATCGGTGTATTTGCAGTTAAAGAAATGGCCAGATTCTATCGACATATACTTATTGCAAAAAGATTTCCTCATCATACTGCTGTAGCATTCAAACATACAGGAAAAGTTTTATTTGAAGCTATGAAGATGTTGGGTATAAATAATATCGATTTTAACCAACCTTCCAATCTACCGTATAGAAATGAGAATCCATTTGCCTAAATTTCAAAAGGGAAAATACCTTAAATATAATAGTCAAACATCGTAAACTAAAAGTGATTAAGTAAAAACAGAATATGTGATTTATTTTTTATTAATTTGGAGAAAGGTAAAAATGATAAAACCCGATAAGTATTTACCAAAATATTACCAGCTAAAAGAATACCTAAAGAAGATGATTCAAAATGGAGATATTATTCCACCGCAAAAACTACCTTCGGAAAGTGACCTTGTCCGCCAGTTTAAAATAAGCAGACATACGGTACGCCATGCTTTTAGCGAATTAGAAAATGAAGGATGGATATATAGAGAACAGGGAAAGGGTACTTTTTGTGCTTTCAGAGGAAGTAAAAAAGAGCAGAAAATAGCTGTTCTAACCACTTATATTTCTAACTATATTTTCCCCTATATTATCAGAGGTATTGAGGAAACATTATGTGAATCAGGTTTTTCCTTTAGTATTGCCAGTACAGGTAATAATAAGCTCAAAGAAGAAGAATGTATGAAAAGATTTTTGGAACAAGATATTTCGGGTATTATTGTTGAGCCAACAAAAAGCGCTAAGCCTAATATCAATCAAAAATACTTTCAGGAGTTAGATAAACGTAATATCCCCTATATCTTATTACATGCCACCTATCCTGGTTTAGATTCTGCTTATGTAATTATGAATGACGAAAAGGGTGGCTTTATTGCTACGGAGTATTTATTAAAGCTAGGTCATAAAAATATTGCCGGAATATTTTTATCTGACGATTTGCAAGGAATAAGACGACAAGAAGGTTTTTTATTTGCCTTGAAGAAATATAATCTTACCGTCAATAATGAATTTTTAGGTAATTATAAAACTGAGCAGATGTTTACTTTCCCCTACAATTTTACTTTAAACTTGTTAAAAAAAGAAAATCGACCAACCGCTATTGTTTGTTATAATGACCAGATAGCTATTCAAGTTATAGAGGCGATTCGCCGTAGCAACCTAAAGATTCCCCAGGACATTTCATTGGTAGGATACGATGATTCAAATTTAGCAGTGGCTACTGAAGTAAAATTAACCACTATTAAGCATCCAAAAGAAGAGATGGGCAAACGAGTAGCACATATGATAATCGATATGATTAATAGAGAAGCAAATGATCCGTACTTTGTTTATGATCCGGAGCTGGTCATACGAAGCTCTTGTAAAATAATCTCAAAATAAGTTAAAATTTTTGATGAATGTCCTCAAAAAGGAATTAATACCCTACGTTATTATATCATTTCATAAGAAAAATTATACAGGGAGGACGATGAAAGAATGTTGGAGAATCTAAAACAAGAAGTATACCAGGCTCACAGGAAACTTTGGGAGAATAGATTAGTTATGTGGACCTCCGGGAACGTAAGCGGCAGGGACCCAAAAACTGATCTTGTTGTAATTAAGCCGAGTGGCATTTCTTACGATGAATTACACCCTGATCATTTAGTAGTTGTTGATTTAAATGGCCGTATAATTGAAGGAAACCTAAAACCTTCTGTAGATATGACTACACATCTTTATGTATATAAATATAAACCAGAGGTTATGTCTGTGATTCATACTCATTCTACTTACGCCAGTGCTTTTGCAGCCATAGGCCAGCCGATTCCGGTTTGTCTTACGGCTATGGCAGATTTCTTCGGTGGCGATATACCTGTAGGTGAGCTTGTACTGATAGGAGAAAAAGAGATAGGAAAGGAAATTGTTAGTAAGATCGGCAACTCAAAAGCCATCATTATGAAAAATCATGGCCCTTTTACCATTGGAAAAAATGTTAATGAAGCTCTACAAGCCGCAATCTTTTTAGAAGAAATTGCCAAAGTGTTAATTATGTCCAAGATCTTGGGAGAACCACAAACCATCCCAGGATCTATGATAAATATACTTCATAAAAACTATACTGAAAAATATGGACAATAATATTAAAGGAGATAAAATATGATGCGTAACGAATATCTTTTGGGTACAGATATAGGTACACAAGGCACAAAGACAATACTGGTAAATCCTGATGGAAAAATAATTTCTTCAGCATTCTCAGAATATGATGTAATAAAACCAAAACCTTCCTGGGCAGAGCAATGGCCGGATGTATGGGTAAAAGCTACTTTTGATACCATCAGAAATGTATTGCTAAAATCAAAAGTGAAACCTTCCGAGATAGCAGGAATTGCCTTGAGTGGGCTTTATGGCGGCTCAGGTATACCGGTGGATAAAGATATGAAACCAATAAGACCTTGCCTGATATGGATGGATAGGCGAGCGACGGATGAAGTGCAATGGGTAAAGGAAAACGTTGATAAAGATCAGATATTTAAAATCACCGGTAATTACGTCGATTCTTACTATGGATTTACCAAGATGATGTGGATTAAAAATAATGAACCGGAAAATTGGAAAAAGATATTCCGCTTTATAACTCCCAAAGATTATGTCATATATAAATTGACCGGAGAAGATATTACAGACTTTTCATCGGCTGGAAATATTGGCGGGGTTTTTGACCTAAAGAAACGAACCTGGTCAAAAGAAATGTGTAAAATTCTTGGGATCCCTCTATCCATGTTACCACAAAGAATTGTAAAATCTGCAGATGTAATAGGTAAAATAACTAAAGAAGCCTCGAAATTATGTGGTTTACTGGAAGGGACAGCGGTAGTAGCCGGAGGCATAGATGCTCCGGTAGCTTCCTTAAGTGCAGGTGTTTTAGAAGAAAAAAGTCATGTTGCTATGGCAGGAACTTCAATATGTTGGGGGGTCGTTCATAAAGGACAACATCTGTCTCCTAAATTGGTAAGCTTTCCCTACGTTGCCTACGATGATGAAATGATCTATACTTTTGGCGGAGCAGCAACTGCTGGTGGAATAGTTAGATGGTTTCGGGATCAATTTGGTTATAACGAGAGAGAACTCGAGAGAAAATCGAAAACCTCTGCTTATGAACTTTTAGATAAACAAGCAGAGGAAATTTCCCCCGGAGCAGAGGGACTTTTATTATTACCCTATTTTATGGGTGAGCGTTCACCTATATGGGATCCTGATGCAAAAGGAACCATCATAGGTCTGACCTTATATCATACCAAGAAACATGTTTACCGATCTGTTTTAGAAGGAGTGGCTTATTCTTTACGACACAATATAGAAGCAGGATTGGAAAGCGGATTAAAATTGACAGAGGAATGTATTATGGTAGGTGGGGCGACGAAATCCCCCTTGTGGGTAAAGATGTTTTCGGATGTAACCGGGTATCCGATAAAAACCCTCGCGCAAGATGTGGAAGCTCCTTATGGAGATGCCTTACTGGCTGGTGTTGGAACAGGTGTTTTAGATTCCTATCAAAGGATTAAGGATTGGGTACGATTTGACAGAACCATTTATCCTGATAAAAAAGCGAAAAAGATATATGATCAGTATTTCATAGAATACAAGAAAGCCTACGAGTCTTTAAAGGATATTATGAAAAGGTTAGGAAAAATAAAGTGAAGTGTACTCTCTAATATTCATTAATAGAATAGATATTTTTAACAAAATGAGATTACCAGAGTAACTTTTATTATAATATAGGATTTTCTCTGCACCATTAGAAAAATTTCATAGATATTGCCCCTTTCTGCCAAGTATATTTAGCTTTTTCAGGAGATATACTGCTCCATACTTCAATAGTCCTCCTCAGTTAAAATTGAAATATCCAGACTCCCTAAGATTAGTTTTTGATTTGAGAAGGTAAAAAAATTGAAATAATTTCAATATTTATGCAGGAATTTGTTAGGTTGTGTTGAATATATTAATATAAAGGAAGTTTGAATTTGTATAGTTATCTCCTCTAACAAGTTTTTAGCGAAGGGAGGTGAAGAAAGAATTTAATTAATAGGAAACAAATAAAAGTTACCATATTATTTTTTAGGAGGTTTGTATCTATGAAAAAGTTATTCACTATTTTTCTTTTTGTGCTTCTTCTATCTATCACCATGAATGCAGCTGCTAATATGGAAATTACTTTCTGGACGCACGAGGACCCGAATAGAACGGAAATTGAAGATAGATATATTGCTGAATTTGAGCAGGCTAATCCAGGAGTGACCATCAAGAGAGTTACCAGTGGTTCAGGTCAAATTCAGGAATTAGTTCTTACTGCCTTTGCTGCTAATCAAGGTCCGGATATCTTCAATATGTCGATTGAAGATGAATATGCCTATATAGTCAATGAGCGTCTTGCTCCTGTTGACTTCGAAGCGGCAGGTTATCCCAGTCTGCAGGCAGTTTACGATGCTTATATCCCCGGGGTATTAGATCCGGTAACCTATAAAGGACAACTTTATGGACTGCCATTAGAATTAACTAATTGGTGTATCTTTATTAATAAAAAAGTATTTAGGGATGCTGGGTTAGACCCTGAAAAGGATTATCCTAAAACCTGGGAAGAAATGGTGGAAGTATCAGATAAATTATGTATCCGCGAAGGTGAAATTCTTAACAGAAGAGGATTTGACTTCAGATACCCCTATTATCTTGTAGCCATGGTACCTATGGTTGAACAACTCGGAGGACAGTTAATTAGCGATGATGGTAAAACTGCTATTGTCAATGACCAAGCCTGGCTAAAATTTCTTAAATTTATGCAGGAATGGGGTCCCAGCGGTAGAAATCTCGGTTCACCGACTTATACCAATGCCAGAAAGCTTTTCAACATGGATAATAATGATATAGGTATGTGTAATACCGGCCTTTATCAAGTAGGAAGGATTAACGCAGATAATCCTGCTTTTTATGAAAGTAAAGAATGGATGATTGTTCCCTTCCCGCAATTCGAAGATGCAGTAAAAGATGTTCCTGCAGCGTATTATGGACATTATTATATGGTCAATGGGCAGAAACCGAAAGAAAATCAGCAAATGGCCTGGAAATTTGTTGCCTATATGCTTAGCCATCCAGAAGAATATCTGACCAAAGTCAATATTATCCAGCCTACAGTTGAACTGATGAATTCAGAGACCTATAAATCTATGCCTTACTCTGATGTATTTACCAATGATATGGCAAAAGGCCATATCGTATATTATGGAGAGAATAGTGCCAAAATTCAGTCACATATCAGGGAAGCAGTAGAATCAGTCATGTTAGCCGGGGTCTCACCAGAGGATGCATTGAAAACATTAAAGAGAAAAGTACAGGAAGTACTCGACGAAGGATAATAACTTTAATTGAAACCACAGGGCTGGCTTATTATTTAGCTTAGCCCTGTGGTTCTCATAGAAGGAGTGTAGTTAATGAGGAAACGAATACCAACTTATAGCATTGAACGGAAAAAAGCCCGCTGGGGATGGATATTCGTTGCTCCGACACTCATCTTTTTTTCCCTTTTTAGTTTCTATCCGATTTTTAATGCCCTTTATACAAGTTTATTCAAGAAAAAACTGTTATCGTTAAGACCGCCAGATTTCATCGGGCTTGATAATTATAGTTATCTTCTTAAATCTCCGGATTTCTGGAACTCTATGAGAGCTACCGTGGTTTTTACTTTAGGTACTTTTGTGCCCCTTTTGATCTTTAGTCTCATATTTGCTATTTTTATCATGTCCAGAAAGAGATTTCAAAGTTTTTTCCAGATAGCCTATTATTCTCCGGCAGTTTTATCCTCTGTTGTGGCTGCAGTAATCTGGTTATTGATCTTTGACCCCAGGGGGCTGGGTAATCAATGGTTGAATTTAATTATAAACACTCCCGGTATTGATCACAAATGGCTGGCTAATTCAGTTATGGTTCAAATGTCTACCATGTTGGTTTATTTTTGGAAATATGTAGGTTATTTTACCATTATCTTTATTGTGGGATTAGCTTCGATTCCCCAAAGTATCTATGAAGCAGCCAAAATAGATGGAGCGAATGATTGGAAAAATTTTTGGTATATTACTCTTCCCCTTTTGAAACCAACCACTATTTTAGTTTCCATTATTTCTATGCTTCAGTGTTTGAGAACTTTCAGTACCCAATATTTATTTACTCAGGGGGGAGCACCGTTAGCTCCCATCAATGTAATCACTTTAAATATTTATCATACTGCCATAAGAGATCATCGGATTGGCAGGGCTAGTGCTATGAGTATTATTTTATTTGTTATTATGATGTTATTTACCTGGGTTCAATTTAAAACTTCACGAGCTGATGAAATCAGTTATTAAGGAGAATATTTTTTTATGAATCCTGCCTTGCAAAGAAAAAATAATAAGATTTCTCATCAATCTTTAGTAATAGATAGCTTTGTGTGGATTTTTCTCCTTTTGGCGGCTTTATTTATCCTTGCTCCCATCATATTCATGTTTACTGCTTCTCTCATGCCGGCAAATGATATCTTGAAGATGCCTTACCGTTGGCTCCCCAAAGGTTTTTACTGGCAGAATTATTGGCAGGGGATAAAGGGAAATGACGGAAGCTTTATCTATATCAGAAATATTTTAAATTCCATAATTGTAGCTTCAGTGGTATCGGTAACTACGGTAATTTTATCAGCGTTAGCCGGATTTGGTCTGGCTAAATATTATTTCAAGGGAAGAAACGTGGTTTTTATGTTAATTATGGCCACCATGATGATACCTTTTGAAGCCATAATGATTCCCCTTTATCTGGTCACTACTAAATTAGGAATTCAGGATTCTTATGCCGGATTAATAGCGCCCTTTCTGGTCAATGCCTTTGGCGTGTTTTTAATGAGGCAATATTTTATTACTTTCCCTGATGAAATATTGGATGCAGCCAGGATAGATGGAGCCAGTGAATTAATGATTTTCCGAACCATTATTTTACCAAACAGTATTCCTGCTGTAGCCACTCTGGCTATTCTTACCTTTAAAGCTCAATGGGATAATTTATTATGGCCTTTATTAGTTGTACAGAGTGAGGAAATGAAAACCATACCTTTGTATATTGTTAAATTTATGGCCGAAAAACACACTGACGAAGGGGCGATGATGGCAGTTGCGGCTATAGCAAGTATCCCAATATTAATAGTATTTTTTAAACTATCTAAGTATTTTTTAGGTGGTGCAGCCCTGTATTCATCAAGGAAAGGATAACAGATATAGTTATGAAGACGCTGTATATTTTTGATATGGGGGGTGTCCTATGTTGTGATTTTAATGATATTCCCGGCATAAGTAATTATCTGGGAATTACCGAAGAAAATTTTTTTATTTATACCGGTGAAAATTTTAAAAAACTCCTTGAAGGAAAAATTAACAGTCATGAATTTTGGATAAGATTTTCTAAAAGATATGGTAAAAAAGTAAAAGAAGAATTATTTGGTAAATTTTTTAACCCGGGAATAATCGAGGGAACAAAAGAAATAATAGAACAGCTAAGAAATAATTCAAGAGTTGTTTGCGGGACCAACACGATTGATGCGCATTATCACTATCTTTTAAACCAAGGCAGTTATAAAATCTTCGATGAAGTTTATGCCTCTAATTTAATGGGAATATCCAAGCCTAACCCGGATTTTTACCGGCATATTTTAAATAAAGAAGGGGTTAAGCCCGAAAACACAGTCTTTGTGGATGATATCGAAGAGAATATTATTGCTGCTCAAAAAATCGGTATCAGCTCTATTCTTTTTACCGATCCCAATTCTCTAAAAACTAAATTAAAGAATTTAATGATTATTCATAAGACTAAAAAACAAATGTAGATAAAGGTGCGATTCATCGAGCTTCTTAATTTTTAACCCTCCTTTTGGATGCTTCGAGAAAAGTATTTATCTTTAAATAGAAAAATGATAGTGTTATAATTAAAATAGTTCTATTTAAAATAGGAAATAAAGAGGAGATAAGGTGCTTAGGATCAGAAATGCCCGGATTGTGAAAAATGAAGAGTTGAAAGAAGTAAATATATATGTTGAAAAGGGAAAAATAAAAGATATTGTACCGGGAGATAAGGCATTGCTTTTAGTTGAAAGAGAAATTGATGCCAAAGGCCATGTAGTATTTCCTGGCTTTATTGATTCCCACGTGCATTTTGATGATCCTGGATTTACAGAGAGAGAAGATTTTGAGACTGGGACTAAAAGTGCAGCAGCTGGCGGTATTACCACCATTATCGATATGCCCTGTACCTCTATTCCTCCGGTTACGAATGGTAAAAATTTTGATTACAAATTAAAGATAGTTAAACCAAAAGCCTATGTAGATTTTGCTTTCTGGGGAGGGATTACTCCGGAACAGATAGGATCGGGAGAATTCAAGAATAGTGTAAAAGAATTAAAAGACAGGGGAGTTGTAGGAGTGAAGTTTTACACTATTTCCGGGATGGAACTCTATCCCAGGATGTCCATTCCCGATATGGATAAAGCCTTCAGAGTTCTCAAGGATTTAATGCTAGTTTGTGCGGTACATGCAGAGGATTATTATTTAGTAGAATATTATTCCCATCTTATGCAGGAAATGGGAAGAGAAGACCCCGAGAGTTGGTCTGAAGGAAGGACCTATGAAGCAGAGCCGGAAGCAATATGGTCGGTAGTGGGAATTACAAAAAAAGTTGGAAATAAACTTCATATTGTTCATCTTTCTACCAAAGAAGGTTTAAATATTATTCGATGGGCGAAGTCTCAGGGAACGGATGTGACCGCTGAAACTTGCCCTCAGTATTTAGTTTTTACAGCAGAAGATTTTAACCAGATTGGTTCAATATTAAAAATCGCTCCACCATTACGCAAGGAAGAGGATAGGGAAGAACTGTGGAGAGGGTTAAAAGATGGTTCAATTGATTTTATTTCCACCGACCATGCGGCAGGAAAATATCCGGAGGAAAAATCATCACCTAATATCTGGAAAAATTATGCTGGTATTCCTGGTGCTCAATTGGCTGCTCCAACCTTAATTCATTTTGGTTATCATGGCGGTAGGTTAAAGTTAGGGGAGATTCAAAAATTAATGTCTGAGAATTCTGCTAAAAGGTACGGACTTTTCCAGCAAAAAGGAGCTATTCAAGTTGGTTATGATGCTGATTTTACCATAATAGATCTGGATAAAGAATGGACTGTAGATCCATCGAAATTAATGAGCAAAGGAAAATACTCTCCCCTCTCCGGGAAAACTTTAAGAGGGAAAATATATATGACGATTATCCGTGGGGAATTAATATACAAGGAAGATGAAGGAATAATTGGAGAAAAAGGAATCGGTGAATTGGTGGAAAGCAAGGAAAATTAATATTTAAAAATTAGTAGCAGATTCTGCTGCAATTCTGGTAATTTATCTTTATCACGATCTCAAATAGAAATTATCCATAGAAAGGGAGGAAAAAATTAATGCAAACTATATTTAAAGGCAAACATTTTATTACACTTCAAGATTGGAACAAAGGAGAAATAGACACCTTGCTCGATGTCTCTTTTGATTTGAAGAAAAAATTTGCCATGGGTATACCAACACCTTATTTATTATACAAGACCATATTTTTAATGTTTTTTGAGCAGTCAACACGAACCAGAAACTCAATGGAATCAGGGATTGCTCAGTTAGGAGGTCATGGCACTTTTCTTGATACCAGTACCATGCAAATAGCTCATGGTGAAGTGGCAAAGGATACAGCTATTATTTTATCCAGATTTGGCCATGCTATTGCTTGCAGAAATTGCTTTTGGGAAGTAGGGAATAAATATCTAAAGGAAATGGAAAAATGGTCTACAGCTCCCATTTTAAACCTGCAAAGTGACTTATATCATCCCATGCAGGGAATTGCTGATTTGATGACCATGAAAGAAAAAATTGGAGATTTGAAAGGCACTAAAGTATCTGTTATTTGGGCTTATGCAAGCAGTCACAAGAAACCAATTTCAGTTCCGCTTACTCAAATTCTTTTATTTCCGAGATATGGAATGGAGGTTACTCTTGCCTATCCAAAAGGATATGATTTACCGGATTGGGCTATTAAACAAGCCAAAGAAAATGCTGAAAAACACGGGGGAACTTTAACCATAACCCACGATATAGAAAAGGCATATAGAGAAGCAGATGTAGTCATTCCCAAGAATTGGGGAAGTTGGGCAACTAATCAAACAAGCGAAGTAATGGATGCCTTGCTTGAATCTTGCAAAAATTGGAAATGTACCGAGAAAATGATGAAACTTGCCAGCAAAGATGTTATGTATATGCACGCACTCCCGGCAGATAGAGAAAATGAAGTTGAAAATTCAGTGATTGATGGGCCTCATTCAATTATTTACGACGAAGCAGAAAATAGATTACATACGGCAAAAGCAGTAATGATGCTAACCATGAATGGGAGGTAAAAGAGGGAAAAAAGAAATAATTATATAGCCGGGGAGGAAAAAATAGAGATGAGTTACCTAAAAAAACTAAAATGCCTATTGTGCGGAAGGGAATATGATATTGGAGAGGTAAGATACAATTGTCCGGAATGTGGGGATGAAGGGATTTTAGAAATAATTTATGACTATCCTAAGCTAAAAAAGGTTTTTAATCGGGAATCCCTCAAAAAAAATAAGGAATTTTCCATGTGGAGATACCTGCCTCTTTTACCGGTGGATAATCCTGCCAAAATTGGACCGTCAAAAGTTGGTTGGACTCCTTTATATGAAGCGAAAAGAATAAGAGAAGATCTAAGAATACCCAATCTATGGATCAAGGATGACGGGAGGAACCCCACTGCTTCTTTAAAAGACCGGCCGTCTGCTATAGCAATAGTAAAAGCCCGGGAATTGGGGGAGAAGATCGTTACCTGTGCCTCTACCGGCAATGCTGCCTCATCACTGGCGGGAGCTGCTGCATCGGTAGGTTTAAAGAGTTACATTTTTGTTCCCCAGACCGCACCAAGTGCCAAAATTGCCCAACTTTTAGTATTTGGCTCAACTGTCTTTGCAGTAAGAGGAACCTATGATGAAGCTTTTGATCTGTCCATTGAAGCTACCAGAGAATTTGGCTGGTACAATCGAAATACTGCTTTTAATCCCAATATGGTGGAAGGGAAGAAGACGGTTGCATTGGAAATTATCGAACAAATGAATTTTGAAGTTCCAGATTATATATTTGTACCGGTAGGAGACGGTTGTATCATCTCTGGAGTAGCCAAAGCTTACCATGATATGTTTTCTTTAGGCTTTATTGACCATTGCCCCAAATTGGTGGCTGTACAGGCAGAAGGATGTAAGCCGATTGTAGAGGCGGTAAATGGTGATGGAGAAGTAAAATTTGTGGAGCCGAATACCATTGCCGATAGCATTGCTGTAGGAATTCCCAGGAATCGACTGATGGCAGTAAGAGATATAAAAGAATCAAGAGGATTTGGTGTTGCAGTTAGTGATCAAGAAATATTGGAAGCGATTAAATATTTAGGTTCTAAGCAAGGAATTTTTGCCGAACCTGCGGGCTCTACTGCTTTTGCCGGAATGGTCAAAGCGCTAAAGGAGGGAAAAATCTCCAAAGGAGATAAAATTGTAGTATTAGTTACTGGAAATGGATTAAAGGACGTAGAAAGTGCTAAAAAAGCCGGGGGAGAGGCCCTGGTAATAGACCCCAATTTAGAAGCGGTAAAGGAGATAATGAACAGAAAGTGAATATTACGGAACAAAAAGAAATACAAGATCTTCTTCAAAAGCTTATTCGGATTAAAAGTATAAACCCTCCGGGAAACGAAAATCAAATTGCTAATTTTATAAAGAAATTTCTCTTAAAAAATAATATCCAATCCGAATTAGTTCCTTTAGAAGAAAGCCGGAGTTCGATTGTAGCAACAATTGAAGGAGAAGAGGAAAGAAATATTACACTTTGCGGGCATTTAGATACGGTAGCGGCAAAAGAAGAGGAGTGGACGAGACCTGCTTTCCAGGGATTAATCGAAAACGGGAAGATGTACGGCTTAGGTACATCAGATATGAAGGGTGGAGTGGCTGCCATTCTTTACGCAGCAGTACTTTTAAAAAGAAAGGGAATTGTTCCTAAAAAATCAATTCAATTAGCTCTTACGGCAGATGAAGAATGGGAATATAGAGGGGTAAAAAGTTTAATTGATGAGGGTTATTTTGACCGGACTGATTTTCTTATTATTGCTGAACCCTCTAACCTTCAAGTTTCTACCGGAGAAAAGGGAGAATTATGGATAAAAGCTAAATTTTTCGGGAAGTCCGCCCATGGATCCACTCCTGAGGTGGGGGTAAATACAATTATACCGGGAAGTGAGTTTGTAGTGAAAGTCACCGAAAGATGTGGGAAAATATTTGAAGCAAATCACTTTTGGGGCAAAAGTTCAATAAATATCGGACAGTTTCACGGAGGATCACAGGTAAATATTGTCCCTGATTATTCAGAAATACAACTAGATTTCAGGGTAATTTCAGATGAGGATAAAGAGAAAGCAGTGGAATTAGTGGTAATGGCGGGTGAAGAGATTGAAAAAAAGTATAAAGTGCGATTTGCGCAAGAGATTTTTAGTTATCATCCTCCTATTTTTACCAGTTCAGATAATCCTTATGTGGAAAAGTTTCGGCAGGTTTCCGGAGCAAAGGGGGTAATAATTACTAAATACTGCACTGATGGAGCGACAATAATTCCAAGGAAGAGAATTCCTTTTATTATTTTTGGACCCGGGTATATTACCCAGGCTCATCAAAACGATGAATATATTGAATTGAAATCTCTTTATCAAGCAGTAGATACCTATATAAAATTCTTAACATAACCAAGAATATCTCTCGTTAAGCAACTGTCAGCTTGAAAGTTACGAATTGTAAGGTTATAGGATAGAATTCAGAAGCCAGTAACCAGAATCAAGAACAATATTTGATAACTTAAAGTATTTGGAGAGTAGGGATTTGATTCATTAAACCCGTTTCGGGTCGGATAAATCCGACCCCTACAGTCTACAAATAAATAAAGGAGATATAGAATGATTGATCTAACTATTAACGAAAAACAATTAGAAAGAACTGTAAAGAGAGCCAGAGAAAAAAATATTGTCATCCCCACTTTTGAACAGATGAGAAATCCGGAGCTTATTCCCCAAAAAATCAAAGATCATCTAAAAGATGTAGGATTATGGGATATTAATTCTTATAATCTTTTTCGGATTACCTGGAAGAATGAACCGATAAAAAAGGGTGGCCAATTCGATGGGGTTAATTTTGTAGAGTTACCTCCCGAATTAACCGGAGTAAAAGCTAAAATATACGCTTTAGTAGGTAAATGGTTTCCCACCGGAGCCCATAAGGTAGGAGCTACTTTTGGTTGTCTGGTCCCCAGATTAGTGACCGGTCAGTTTGATCCTACTTCCCAGAAAGCAGTCTGGCCTTCTACCGGCAATTACTGCCGGGGCGGTGCCTATGATTCTGACCTGCTTTCCTGCGAATCCATTGCTATTCTCCCGGAAGGGATGAGCAAAGAACGCTTCGACTGGTTATCCAAAGTAGCCGGAGAAGTCATTGCTACTCCGGGAACCGAGAGTAATGTAAAAGAAATTTTTGATAAGACCTGGGAATTAAAAAAGACCAGGGATAATGTGGTCATCTTCAATCAGTTTGAGGAATTCGGTAATCACCTCTGGCATTATGATGTTACCGGTCATGCCATGGAAGAGGTCTTATCTCAAGTAATGAATTCAAAAGATCATTATGCCGGAGTGGTTCTGACTACCGGTTCTGCTGGTACCCTGGGTTGCGGAGATTACCTGAAAGAAAGATTCCCTACCAGCAAGCTCGCGGCCGGTGAAGCTTTGCAATGCCCCACACTTCTGGCTAATGGTTTTGGTGCTCATCGCATTGAAGGGATAGGGGATAAACATGTCCCCTGGATACACAATGCCAAAAATACCGATCTGGTCATTGCCGTAGATGATAACAACAGTATGGGGATCATCCGTCTATTTAATGAACCGGTTGGGCAGAGATATTTAAGCAAAAAAGGTGTCCCTGCAGAAATCATCAAAAAATTGCCTCTTATGGGAATCTCCAGTGTGGCTAATATGATCATGGCTATTAAGTTTGCTAAATATTATGAATTAACCGAAAAAGACATCGTCATAACTGTCTTTACCGATTCCATGGAACTTTACGGCTCCCGGTTAAAAGAGTTAGAGGAAGAGTTTGGTCCCTATAATGAAATAGATGCAGCTATCGATTTTCATCGTAACCTGCAGGCACTTACTATTGATTATATGCAAGAATTAACCTACTATGATAAGAAAAGGATCCATAACCTCAAATACTTTACCTGGATAGAACAACAGGGAAAGGGTTTAGAGGAATTAGATGCCCAATGGTATGACTATGAAAATTACTGGGGTGGTATTCATAACCAGGTCGATGAGATAGATAGATTGATTAGAGAATTTAATCAGAGGACTGGTCTGTTAAAGTAAATAAAAGAATAAAATTAGAACATAAAATAGGAGGTTTTCAATGCGTAGTTTTTTAGGAAGAGATATCCTCTCTTTGAAAGATTTTGAGAGGGAAGATTTTGTTAGAATTTTTGAAGTTTGTAAAAAATTAGAACCTATTGCCAAGAATCGTAAAAACAGTAATATTCTGGCCGATAAAACTATGGTAACCGCATTCTATCAACCAAGCACCCGTACCCGCTTGTCTCATGAAGCAGCCATGCATCGTCTTGGCGGCCATGTACTTGGTTTTGCGGATGCAAAAATGACCCGAGCGGGCGATTTCTATCAGGAAAGCATTAAAGATACTGTTAAAATGCTGGAATATTATGGTGACGTTATTGTAATGCGGCATTTTCAACAGGGCGCCCCGGCTGAGACAGCAAAATGGGCTAGCGTTCCTGTAATTAACGCCGGTGATGGTTGGGGAGAGCACCCTACCCAGGTTTTAACCGATCTATATACCATTCTACAGGAAAAAGGTACTATTGATGGGTTGACTTTCCTCTGTATTGGCGATATGCGTATGCGCACGATGCATTCCATTTCCTATGCACTTACCCAATTTGATGCCCAGGTTATTTACGTAGCCCCACCTGCAATGTCAATGACCGAAGAATTTAAAGCCGAGTTAAAAAATTACAACTTGCGTTTCAAGACAGCAGAGCATGTTGCTGATGTAATTAATGAAGCGGATGTTATCTACATGGAACCTGTTGTGCAGGCTGATTATACCAAATCTCGTGAAGATACAAAGTCAGACAAAGGCTTAACCCCTGATAATTACCGGGTAACTCGCGAACTTTTAGAGAAGAAAGCAAAACCCAATTCAATTATATTGCATTCTCTGCCGAGAATGGATGAACTGCCTCCAGACGTCGATATCACCCGACATGCACGTTATTGGCAGGAAGCCTTTAATGGAGTTGTTTTGAAAATGGCTTTGCTCGCATTAATTCTGGGTGCCGAAGAATAAACTTCTTATAAGAAACAAGATAATTCTATGTGGTTAATAAAATAAATCCAAACAAAAAGTATAAAATTTTAGCATAGAGTAGCATGGAGAAGTTAGATTAGCATTCTACATTATTTATCTATCTTATTATCTATTGGTATTTTTGGGATAGAACTACTGAAAAGCGAGGCGAGGCATGGATTATAGTACAGTTAATAAACCAATAAAACGGATTGATGCCTATGAAAAAGTTACTGGAAAAGCCAAATTTGGTGCTGATCTTTTCTTTACCAATATGCTTTATGCCAAAGTTTTACGAAGTAAATATCCCCATGCTCTAATTTTGAAAATTAACATCAAAAAAGCTCTGGCTTATCCGGGCGTAAAAGCAGTGATTACGGCGGATGATATTCCTAATAATGAATTTGGAGTTATTGTTCAAAATCAACAAGTGTTAGCTCGACAACAAACTTTTTATAGCGGGGATGGCATTGCTGTCATTGCTGCCGAGACTAAAGAGTCAGCTGCAAAAGCTCTGGAGTTAATTGAAGTAGAGTATGAGGAATTACCGGGTATTTTTGACCCGGAAGAAACCGAGAAAAAAGATGCTCCTCTAATCCATCCGGAGCTAGAAAATAATCAGGTGGTTCATCATCAGTTAAGAAAGGGAGATATTGAAGGGGGATTTACTCAGGCAGAGGTAATACTGGAAAGAGAATATACCACACAATTTGTAGAACACGCTTATATTGAGCCTGAGTCGCTCATCGCAGTCCCCCATGAACAAAATGCTTTAGTAACAATCTATGGTTCAATTCAGAACCCTTTTTCCTGCCGAAATGCTGTGGCCAGCGTACTCAAGGTACCCTTGAATAAAGTGAGAATAATTCAGAATCATATGGGTGGATCATTTGGAGGCAAAGACGAAGTGATGTCTTCCATGGCTGCCCGGGCTGCCCTCCTGGCTCTAATAACCAACCAACCAGTCAAGATGGTTAATACCAGAGATGAGTCAATTCTCGAAAGCTACAAACGCCATCCTTATAGGATGAAATACAAAGTAGGTGCCACCAAAGAAGGCAAGCTGATAGTAATGGAGATTAAGTGTTTGGCTGATAGTGGAGCTTACGCCTGCCAGACTCCTTTTGTTACCTGGCGTTCAGTTGTCCAGGCTACCGGTCCCTACGAGCTGCCTAATGTGAAGACAGATACTTACGGTTATTACACCAACAATATATATACCGGAGCAATGAGAGGTTATGGTTCCCCGCAGATTGTCTTTGCCCAGGAATCATTAATGGATGAGCTGGCCGAAGCACTACAGATGAACCCCATGGAGCTGCGTTTGAAAAATATCTATCATAATAATTCTATTACTGCCAGTGGACAGAAATTAGATAATCACCAGGTGAGTCTGGAAGAGGTTATTCATAAAGCGGTTAAAGTCAGTAATTATAAGGAGAAATATAGAGAATACAGCAAATCACAGCCAGGAGATAAAAAAAGAGGAATCGGTATGGCTGTCAGTTTTAGAGGCTGTAGCCTGGGTGCTGAAGCAACCGATGCTGCAGGAGCCATAGTCGCCGTACAGCGTGACGGAAGTATCTTAATCTCCTGCGGATTAGCAGAAAATGGTGAAGGCTTAAAGACTGTTTTTACTCAGATAGCTGCCGAAGAATTAGGTGTGTACACTCAAAGGATTAACTATATGGAGGTTGATACTTCAGTATCTCCTGAAAGTGGGGCTACGGTTGCCTCCCGCAGTACTATATTAGGTGGCAATGCCGTAAAAAATGCTGCCTATCAATTAAAAGAAACTCTTATTGAAATAGTCGCCGCTAAATTTAAAATTAGAACAGATCATTTGGATTTTAAGAATGAAAATATATATGATAAAAGTAAAAATCAAAAGATCATTTCTTTTGATGAGGTTGTAAATTTAGCTGATCAGCAGGGAATATTTTTATCTGCTTATGGTTGGTACAAAGCTCCTGATATTTCCTGGAATGAAGAAATTGGTCAGGGCAGACCCTATTTCACCTATGTTTATGGTTGTCAGATAGCAGAAGTGGAAGTTGATATCGCAACCGGTCAGGTAGAAGTATTAAAGATGACCGCTGCTCATGACGTGGGTAAAGCCATTAATCCTGCCTGCCTTAAAGGGCAGATCTACGGTGGCGTAATGATGGGCTTGGGTTATGGCATTATGGAGGAATTAGAAAGCGAAGAAGGCTATATCAAAAATACTAACTTTGATGAATATCTAATTCCTACGGTAAAAGATATGCCGGAAATTATCCCGGTTATTATAGAAAATCCCGATCCTCATGGTCCTTATGGAGCGAAATCTATCGGTGAACCAACTTTAGAACTGGGTGCCCCTGCCATTGCCAATGCAGTAGCTCAAGCAACCGGAAAAAGAATTAGGCATTTACCCCTTAATTTAGAACGGGTATTACTGGGATACTCTTTAAGAAAAGGTAAAACAAAGAAATGATATCTTATGAATTTTTGACCACCCGAAAAATAGAAGAAGCCTTGAATTACTTAGACAAATTAACTAAGGTTCATATTTTAGCTGGCGGAACGGACTTTTTAGTTGACCTTTATAAAAAAAGCTCTCGCTTACCGGACTTTGATTACCTGTTAGATATAAGCAATATCTCGGAATTAAAAATTATTAATTTAAATAACAATTTTATAGAAATAGGGCCGCTGGTAACCCATTCCCGTTTGATCAATGAGCCGCTTATTAAAAATAATTTTCCGATAATAAAGGAAGCAGCTTGTACCATTGGTTCAACCCAGATACGTAATCGTGGTACTATCGGAGGAAATATTTTAAATGCTTCACCGGCAGCAGATCTTCTACCTCCTCTCATCGCCTTAAGAGCTGAAGTAGAATTAACTTTCAGGAAAGGCAAAAGGGTACTACCTTTAGAAGCATTTTTAGCTGGTCCTTACAAGACCAAATTACAGTCCAATGAGCTACTGACTAAGATAAAAATACCTCTGCTTGGTGATAATTATTATAGTGATTTTAAAAAAATTGGCCGGAGAAAAGCCTTATCTATTGCCAGATTAAGTCTTGCCCTGATTACCAAAATAAATAAAGAAGGTATTTTCCAAGATACCAGAGTTGTACCAGGTTCAGCTACACCTTATCCCCAATCCCTTCCAGAGACCGAAAAAGCGGTTAATAGTAAATCGATATTTAATATTGATTTAGAAGAGATTGGTAAGATAATCAGTAAGGAAATGATTTCTATCACTGGAGAAAGATGGTCTACTCCTTACAAAGAACCGACTATTGCTGTTCTAGTTAAGAGAGCGCTGAAAAAAATTATTGGGGAGGCAAAGATCAATAAAAATGAATAAGATTATAGTTACTTTCATGGTTAATGGCAAGGAAGTAACCTTAAAAGTAAGCCCTAAAGAGCGTTTACTTGATACTTTAAGAGAACAATTAAAATTAACTGGAACCAAAGAAGGTTGTAGTGTTGGTGAATGCGGAGCCTGCACGGTTATCCTTGATGAAAAAGCAGTTTCTTCCTGTCTGGTTCTTACCGGGCAGATCGGAGGGAGTGAGGTTTTAACTATTGAAGGGCTAGAAACTAATGGAAAGCTTGATCCTTTACAACAAGCTTTTATTGATTATCATGCCATACAATGCGGCTTCTGTACCCCGGGGATGTTGATGTCCGCCAAAGCATTACTTATGCACAATCCTCATCCCAGCCGAGAAGAGATTAAAACTGCTATAGAAGGTAATCTTTGTCGTTGTACCGGTTATGAACAAATTATCCAAGCGATTGAATATTGTCAAGGGGACGGTTCTACTGACAATATTTCTATTTAATATTGTCAGTAGAACCGTCCCCTTGACAATAGCAAGAAGGAGATTTTATAAATGTCTTCTATATTAATTAAGAATATAAAAGAGATTGTAACTATGGATAGAGAAAGAACCAGATTAAAGAGTTACAGTCTTTTGATTAAAAATAATATAATCAGCAAAATTGCTCGTGATATAAAACTTGAAGCTGATAAGGTAATTGATGGTTCTGATTATTTTCTTTATCCTGGGTTGATAAATACCCATCACCACTTTTATCAAACTTTAACCAGAAATATTTCCCAGGTGCAAAATGTAGAGCTATTTAATTGGCTCAAATATCTTTATCCTATCTGGGCTCGCTTAACTCCCGAAGCAGTTTATTACAGTAGTCTGGTAGCTATGGGAGAACTTCTAAAAACCGGTTGTACTACTGCGGTGGATCAATTCTATGTTTTTCCCAAGGACCAGCCCAAAGAACTGGTAGATGAAGAATTTAGAGCGGCTCAAGAAATTGGGATTCGATTTCATGGAAGCAGAGGCTCTATGTCTTTGAGCGAAAAAGATGGCGGATTGCCTCCGGATTCAGTAGTACAGACAGAAGAAGAGATTTTGAACGATTCTCAGCGGGTTATCGAAAAATTTCATGATTACCGGCCTTTTGCCATGCAAAGGGTGGTATTATCCCCTTGTTCCCCGTTTTCGGTTACTGAAAATCTTTTGAAGGAATCGATTAAATTAGCTCGGAGTTATAAAGTAGAGAGCCATACCCATATAGCCGAAACCAAAGACGAAGATGATTTTTGTCAGGAAACTTTTGGTCTTCAACCATTAGATTATATGGAAAAAGTCGGCTGGTTGGGGAATGATGTTTGGTTTGCTCATTGTGTCCACCTGAATGAAAAAGAAATAAATTTATTGGCTGAAACAGGGACAGGAGTGGCGCATTGTCCGGTATCCAATCAGAAATTGGCTTCCGGAGCGGCGAATATTCCTTATATGTTAAAAAAGAATGTACCGGTGGGATTAGCAGTTGATGGCAGCGCCAGCAATGATTCTTCTAATATGATTGCTGAACTTAAAGCAGCTTTATTGATGCATCGATTAATTTATGGTATCTCCAGTATGTCTGCCGAAGAAGTGCTAAGTATGGCGACCAATGGTGGCCGTGATGTCCTTAATCAGCCGGAGATTGGCAGTCTTGAAGAAGGAAAAGCGGCAGATATGTTTTTGATCAATGTAAAAAGATTAGGATTTGCCGGGGGTTTGCACGATTCTGTTTCTGCTCTGGTTACTTCCGGTGATTCCCAAATTGTGGATATTACGATAGTAAATGGCAGGATTGTAGTTCGTGATGGAAGATTGCTCTCTGTTAATGAAGACAAAGTGGTGGAAAGGGCCAACAAGATTTCCCAAAAAATGATTGAAGGATAGAGGAGGGGAGAAAGATGTTGATCGTCGGAAATGGAACAGTTCTTACTTTTGATAAAAATTCCCGGGTTATCTCTAAGGGCGGAGTAGTAATCGAGGAAGAGAGAATTTTGGCAGTCGGGGATACGGCAAAATTACTGATCAAATATCCTAAAGCCGCATTTAAAGATGTTCAAGGCAAGATAATAATGCCGGGTATGATTAATACTCATATGCACCTTTATAGCACTTTTGCTCGAGGTATGAACCTTAAAACTGAGCAACCACCTAAAAATTTTGTGGAAATATTAGAAAAACTATGGTGGAGATTAGATAAAATTTTAAACGAAGAAGATATATATTGCAGTGCTATTTATGCTCTTTTAGATAGTGTTAAAAAAGGAACTACCACTATTTTTGATCATCATGCCAGCAGCAATCTTATCGATGGTAGTTTAGACATTATTACTGAAGCAGTCCGACAAACCGGTATTCGGGCAAATCTATCGTACGAGATTTCCGATCGGGATGGTCATGAAAAAGCTTTAGATGGGATCAGAGAAAACGAAAGATTTATTAAAAAAGCACAGCAGGAAGGCAATAATTGCCTGGGAGGATTAATCGGACTTCATGCTTCCTTTACATTGAATAATGAGACTTTAACTGAAGTGGCTGCTCTGGCAGACAGGCTGAGAGTCCCTTTTCATATTCACGTTGCTGAGGGTAAAGCCGATTACTATGAAAGTAAAACCAGGGGTTATCAAGGGGTAGCCGAACGCTTAAATCGCTTTCATATCCTGCGACCCGGTACTTTGGCTATCCATGGAGTTTATCTTAAAGAAGAGGAATTAGAAGTTATCAAGGAGCACAACAGTTACTTAATCCATAATCCAGAATCTAATATGGGTAATGCAGTGGGTACTGCTCCAATTAAAGCTGCCATGGATAAGGGTGTAATAGTAGGATTGGGGACAGATGGTTATACCAGCGATATGTTTGAAAGTATTAAAGTAGCTAATCTATTACAAAAACACGATTCAGGTAATCCCCAGGCTGGCTGGGCAGAAGTCTTTAAGATAGTTTTTAAGAATAACTGTGAAATTGCATCCGGATTTTTTGGAGAAACTTTGGGCGTCCTTCAAGCTGGAGTCCCAGCGGATGTTATTGTGGTAGATTATTATCCGCCTACTCCTATTAACAGTGAAAATGCTTATTTCCATATTTTATTTGGTATAAGTGGAGATATGGTCGATACCACTATTGTCGGAGGTAAAATATTAATGGAAGATCGAGAGATATGTGGTATAGATTACCAAAGAATTACTAAAAGAGTAAGAGAACAAGCAGAGAAGTTTTGGAAACGATTTTAAAACTCCCCCTGTCTTTATGAAGGTAAAAGCTCCTATTTATATGGATAAAGCTTATTCAATAGATGATCAATTTTTATATAATAAAGATATAAAAAATATTTTTAAAATTTGTTTAAAATTTACTTGACATTGCATGAAAAATAAGTATACTTATTCAGTGTATAATTGATAATTGTTTGAATGATGTACTAAATTAAGGTAACAAACAACAAAACAATCTTTTTCATAATTATACCTCCTTTACAAGCTCGCTTTGCTCATGGCAAGGCGAGCTTTTATTTTTTTCGTAAAAAAAGAGGATTTATAAAAACATTTATAGAATTATAATTATATCTAACTGGCAAATAATAAAAACATCATTTTTTCCAAAGGAGAAAATTATAATAAATAAAATAAGTTTTTTACTAATTTTTATCCTGATCTTAAATATATTCCTGTGGTTAGGTAATTTTTCAGCAGATAGTAAGTTTTACGTCATTAAGGATCAAGCGGGAAATATAGTGCGCTTTACTTCCCAGCATAAGATTACCGGGGAAGAGAAGGCAGCAGGCTACACTATTATTGAAAAATATAGTCTCCCCAAAGAGACAGATCCTTATGGCTTTAATAAAATAGATTGGGAAAAAGCAGAAGCAAAAGCAGAAGAAATAAAAAAAGCATTGAAAGCCGGGAAGGATAAAGATCTGCCCTATCCGCAATTTACCGTAGTGGCCACCGCTTATACTCCCCACCAGAGATCATGTTGGCCTTATGCTGATGGTTTTACTTCAACGAACTACAAAGCCGGATATAGAAGCATAGCGATTGACCCTGAATACGGTATTTTTCGTTATGGAGATGTGTTATATATAGAAGGTTACGGAGTAGGGTTAGCCAATGATTGTGGAAGTGCTATTATAGGGAACAGGATAGATGTGTGTTACGACCTGGGGGATGAGCAAAAAGCCCTGGATTGGGGAAAGAAAAAAGTAAGGACATGGATTTTAACTCGATTGGCAGGTGATAAGTAGTATTTTTTAAAATAAAAAAGAAGAGAATTTTGTTTGAATATTTAAAAAAATGGTGTAATGAGGAGGAAATCAATGAAAAAAATTAATTATCTATTTGGTTTTTTGCTTTTGGTTATAGGAATAGTATTAATATTATCGAACTTTGGGATAATAAAAATTATTTGGGAGAATTTATGGCCTTTATTTTTATTAGTACCGGGGATTATTTTTGAATTGAGTTATTTTATCTACAGGAATGATTCCGGTCTTTTGGTCCCAGGGGGGATACTTCTTACTTATGGTTTATTATTTTTAGTTAATGTTACATATGGCTGGCACTTGATGGAAGATTTGTGGCCTATCTTCCCTTTGGGGGTAGCAATAGGTTTACTTCAGCTTTATCTTTTTGGAACGCGAGAAAAGGGACTCTTAATTCCAATCGGGATTTTGAGCACCGTTTCTCTATTTTTCTTGGTCAATAATTTATTTTTTGTTGATTTTGCTTTTTTAGCAGGAATTGTATTAGTAATAATTGGAGCATGGTTTATAATAAAAAAATAGGGACACATCCCATTAAATTTATCAGGATGTGTCCCTATTTTCCAATGTTGGCTCTTGTTTTTTCCTTGGGCGTTTGGTATATTTATACTAATTATAGTAGATGAAAATAGTAGCACGATCTAGGAAGAATAGTATCGATATATTCGAAGAGTATTACCGGAAACCAACTGATTTACTGTCCTATCATTAGAAGATTTTATTGAAAAAAAATCCTATTACCATACTCATTAATTTAATAAATTTAATAGATAGTACAGATAAGAGCTTTAATTAATCCCGCATACAACAAAGAAGGATAAAGGAGTGACCTTGGATAATTCAGAAGGTTATGCAATCGAATTACGAGGAATTGTTAAGCGGTTTCCCGGTGTAATTGCTAATAACGGTATTGATCTCAAGGTTTGTCGTGGCGAGATTCATTGTCTTCTCGGAGAGAATGGCGCAGGTAAAACTACTTTAATGCGTGTCCTTTATGGCCTCTATCAACCCGACGAAGGGGAGATTATCCTAAACGGCCAACCAATTCAAATGACCTCTCCTCGAACTGCACTTAATTACCATATCGGAATGGTACACCAACACTTCCGCCTTGTTCCTACGCTATCGGTGGAGGAGAACATTATTCTCGGTTTAGATGAGGGAACCGGTTTATTTATGAATTTCCACAAGATAAGAGAAAAGATTTCATCTATCGCTCGAGAATATGGTCTACCGGTCGACTTGCAGGCAAAGATTTGGCAGTTAACTGTTGGTCAACAACAGCGGGTGGAAATCTTAAAGGCGCTTTATCGTAAGGTCAATATCCTGATCATGGACGAGCCAACAAGTGTCCTTACCCCCCAGGAGGTTGATCAATTATTTACCACCTTACGTACCTTAGTTGATGACGGATTAACTATTATCTTCATTACTCACAAACTTGATGAGGTGATGCAGGTGAGTGACCGGGTGACAGTACTGCGTAAGGGAAAGGTTGTAGCAAATCTCATTACTACCAAGACGGATAAACCAACTTTGGCCAAGCTAATGGTCGGTCGCGAGGTGGTCTTTCGTCTAAAGAAGAGCCCCTTGAAACAAAGAGAGAAGCTTCTTGAGGTAAATGACCTGCATGTATTGAACGATCGCGGACTCCCGGCTCTTCGTGGACTATCCTTTGATCTTTTCGGAGGAGAGATTCTGGGTATAGCCGGAGTATCAGGCAACGGGCAAACAGAACTCGCGGAAGTTATTACCGGGCTACGTAAGTCAACAAGGGGAAAAATATTATTAGCCAACAAAGAAGTTACTAATTATTCTGCGCGAGAAATGAACGATCTGCATGTTGCTCACATTCCGTCGGAGAGAATTAAGATGGGAATTGTCCCTGCTCTTAGCATTCGTGAGAATCTGATTCTGAAAAAATATTGTCGACCTCCTTTTTCTCATAGAGAATTTCTTAACAACAAAGCAATTGAAGATAATGCACGTTGCGCAATGTCTGATTTCCAAATAACTGCTCCGAGTTGTGAAACACCTGCAAAACTCCTCTCAGGAGGGAACATTCAAAAAGTAATCCTGGCACGCGAACTATCCGAAAGACCTAATCTGATTGTTGCGGTGCATCCTACTTATGGTCTCGATATCGGTGCTACCGAACAGGTGCGGCAAACTCTCTTAGCACAACGGGAACAAGGTGCAGCCACTTTGCTCATCTCAGAGGATTTAGAGGAAATTATGACCCTGTCTGACCGGATTCTGGTCCTATTCAATGGTGAGGCAATGGGTATTCTCAATACAGAGAGAGTCGATATAGAGCAGATTGGTTTAATGATGGCTGGCACAAGGTACCATAAGGGAGAAGAATAATGAAGAGACATGTAGGTATTAAAATTGAGAGAAAACCGCTTGCCTCTGGACAGGAAGTGTTTTTTGTATCACTTCTGGCTATTCTTGCAGCATTCCTGGTAGCAGGAATATTCTTCCGGGTTTATGGCGTTTCTCCTATCAAAGCCTATCAGCTAATACTACATGGATCACTGGGAAGCAGATTTGGTTTAGCCGAAACAGTACGCAGAGCAATTCCTCTATTGCTCTGCGGAGTAGGATTAACCATTGCCTTTCGCGCCCTCTTTTGGAATATCGGTGCTGAGGGACAGCTCCTCATGGGAGCGGTTGCTGCCACTGGAATTGCTCTCTTTAGTGGGTTGCCGGATCCACTACTCTTACCGGCGATGTTTATTGGTGGATTTATTGGCGGAGCAATATGGGGATTTATTCCGGCTATCTTAAAGGTAATATTAGGATTAAACGATGTCATTACGACGCTAATGATGAATTATATTGCTATCTACTTTATAGAATGGTTAATCCACGGTCCATGGAAAGGACCCTCTGCGCGCGGATTTGCCTATTCAGATACCTTTCCACGAGCTGCCTGGCTGCCGACTATCTACAATACACGCATCCACTGGCCAACATTAATGCTGGGGCTTTTTCTTGCTGTTATGATGTACGTAATGGTTACACATACCAGGAGTGGATTTGAGATTCGAGTTATCGGGGAAAATCCCGATGCAGCAAAATTTGCCGGTATCAGCCAACTTAAGACCACCCTGCTTGTCATGTTGATCTCCGGAGGTTTTGCAGGCTTAGCCGGAGTTGGTGAGATAGCGGGTATTCATCTACGACTATTGGGACCGACTAATATCTCGATGGGGTATGGCTATACTGCAATCATCGTTGCCTGGCTGGCAAGGCGCAATCCTTTGGCGGTAATCATCACCTCATTTTTATTTGGCGCTATTATGACCGGAGGGGATGTAATTAAAGTATCGCTTGGACTACCCTTCCAGTTGATCAATGTATTTAACGGATTAATATTATTTTTCCTTATCGGAAGTGAAATTATTCTTCGTTACAAAATATCCTTTTTATCGAGGAGGTAGCTATGGGTTGGGAAACATGGATAATTACAACACTCAGCCGTTCTCTTGCTTATGGGACGCCACTTCTTTTGGGAACACTTGGTGAGATCTACGCGGAACGTTCAGGTGTATTGAATCTTGGTGTCGAGGGCATGATGATCATGGGGGCTTATTCTGCTTTCACCACTGCCTATATCACTAAAAATCCCTGGTTGGGGATCCTGATGGGTGCAGTTGTCGGTGGCGTCTTTTCTTTAATCCACGCTTTTACCAGCGTAACACTTAAAGCGAACCAGGTAATATCCGGACTTTCCCTTACCATGCTCGGTCTTGGTCTATCAGGTGTATTAGGACGGGGTTGGGAGGGTAAGCCGCTTCCTGTACCGCTTCCCAAGATCACCATTTCGGGACTCTCCAGTATCCCTTTTTTGGGGCCTGCACTTTTCGAAAATCAGAATTTTATTGTTTATCTAACAATTCTTATTGTGCCTTTATTGTGGTATATACTCTATCGTACGAGAATCGGGATCACCATCCGTTCTGTAGGGGAGAGCCCTGCTACTGCCGACTCTTTAGGGATAAATGTTAATCGGGTACGTTATGTATGTGTACTTTTAGGAGGGATCCTCGCCGGTGTAGCAGGGGGATATCTTTCGGTTGCCTATCGACCAGCATGGACCGAGGGAATGACTGCGGGAATGGGATGGATTGTTATTGCTTTGACTATTTTTGCTTTTTGGAATCCGGTTAATGGTATGTTAGGAGCCTACTTGTTCGCCGCTCTTTATCATTTGTCGTATCGCCTACAGCCGTGGGTATCACCGGAATTGCTTAAAGCAATGCCTTACGCATTTGCCATTCTGGTATTAATATTTGTCTCGCGTGGAACCTTACAAAAGCGGATGGGATCACCGGCTGCATTATCCTTACCTTACACCAGGGGAGAGGAGTGAGTTCGATACTTTCTTTGAACGATTTGCTTTTTTCCAAAGTGTTTGTTAAATTTATAATGATGGTAAAATAAAAAAAAGAATAAGATCAAGAATAAGACGAACAATTCTTTACAAGATAATTAGGAAAATAATATAATTAAAAATCAAGAGAAAGCAGATTATTATTCGATATTCAATAATGGCAACAAATAATTCGAGTGTAGGAGGTGAGGTGGGTAATCCTGAATATAGGTTAAAGTAAGCAGTGAAAGTTGTAAAAATTAAAATGGCTGTTTCAACAGCCCAAAAAGGAGGTTACAAAATGTCTGTTCAACGAATTAAAATCATGTTAATAGCTCTGTTACTGATAACAGTCATCTTCAGCTTTGCTTCATTTGTTATAGCTAAAGAGTACGTTCCCGGTACACCACTTAAGGTGGGATTCATCTATGTCGGACCTATTGGCGACTTGGGTTGGAGTAATGCACACGATGAAGCACGGAGAATCTGCGAGGATACTTTCCCCTGGTTGGAGACGGTCTATGTAGAGAGTGTTGCTGAGGGAAGCGAGGGGCTTTATATTGACAAGCTAATTGTGGAAGAGGGTTGTGATGTGGTATTAACTACCAGTTTCGGCTTTATGGATGGGACACTTATTGCAGCCCAGAAATACCCGGATAAGATCTTTGCCCATTGCTCAGGTTTTAAACGTAATCCAAATCTAATGACCTACATGGCTGATTTTTACCAGATCTACTACCTGAATGGATTGATCGCCGGAGCGCTCACCAAAACTAATAAGACTGCCTATGCAGGTGCTTTCCCCATTCCCGAAGTAAAACGTCATATGGATGCTTTCGCTGTGGGTGTAAGGGAGACCAATCCGGAGGCTGAGTTGCATGTACGATGGATATATGAGTGGTTCAGTCCCACAGCGGCCAAGGAGGCAGCCGAAGCCTTGCTCGCCGAGGGATGTGATGTATTTGCCTTTACTGAAGACTCGCCGACGGTCGTACAGGTCGCTGCAGAAAGTGGTTTTCCATCCTTTGGACATTACTCACCGATGTACAAATTCAGTCCCGAATATGTCGTTTCCGGACAGATTGCCCACTGGGAAGCGATCTACCTTGATTTTCTTGCTAAAGTCTATGCCGGTGTCTATACAGCACATAACCTTACTAATGTAGACTACTGGTGGTTACTAAAGGAAAAGGCAGTAGAAATAGGAGCCGAGCCAGGTATGTTGATAAATCCCGCCTACGAGGATAAATTAAAAGGGAAATATGTAGATGATCCCGTCCTGGGAAAGATTAGCGTTTATGATCTGGTGATGAAGAGGTTGGAGCAGATGGCCGATCCATCGATGGTATTCGATCCGTTCAATGGTCCCATCTACGATCGTGACGGGAATCTGAAAGTTCCCGAGGGCTTACGAATGTCTGTATTTGAACTGACTACTATGGATTGGGCGGCGGATGGTATCGTCGGACCCTGGGAATAAGAGAAGCTAAGCTAAACTTGGGCGGCACCCTCCACTAAAAAAAATAGGGACACATCCCATTTTTCTCTATCTATAAAGAAGAGAAAAATGGGATGTGTCCCTATTTTTAATTTCTTAACAGGTGGAAACTGGTCCACTATAAGGATAGACTAAAAATCCTCTCTGTAGAAAAAAATTAGAATAGTCGATCTTGAATCCTTTATATTGATTTATTAAGTTTTTATCTGCTACAAAGTCAATGCTGTCTTCTGAGTAGGTTTCGTCATTTTCTTTCTGCTCATCCAGAGCAAGATTAAATTTTGGACCTCCTCAACCTATTCCTGTTAAAAATATTCTTATTACTTTAGTAGATTTATTTTTTTCTGCCAAAACTTTTTTTATTTCATCTAAAGCCTTGTGGGTAACTTTTATATTCATTTCTTTCCTTTCTAAATATTTAAAATATTTATATAATTTTATAAGCGAATATGATAATACTATATATGAGTATATTTGTCAACATTAAAATAAAATAGGGACACATCCCATTTTTCTTTTCTTAGAAAAATGGGATGTGTCCCTATTTTAGTGTTCTTCATTTTTCACCAGTAAACTACTGGTGGTATTTAACTCCCTCATCCACCACTTGAAGGTACTGTGACGGTTACTGTATCACTTTTCATTACACTATCTTCGGTATAATTTACGGTAATAGTTGCGGTGGTGGCCGAGCATGTTGATAAAACCGTAATTACTCCATTTGCGACCGTGATTTTAGAGTTATTTGATGTATACGTACAAGCAGTAAGTGCTATATTTGCTTCAGAACCATTATCATAATAAGCGGTAATTGAAGTAATGGTTTTTGAGCTACCTGCATTTATTGATATGCTGGTCGGGAGTACTTCTATAGAAGAAAGCAAGGTTTCGCCCACAATAATGGTAAATGATTGAGTGGTTGATTTATATTGATCAGATACTTCAATCTCGACCTCATTTTCACCAATTTGGTCTTCTGTTGGAGTCCAGCTGATTACTCCGGTCGTAGAACTAATAGTCATGCCGGTAGGGTTAACAGTTAAGGAATAAGTTAAAGTATCTCCATTAGGATCAGTAGCTTCTACGTCATAAGTATAGGCAACTCCCTCTTTTGCAGTAGTTACCGGATCAGATTCAATAACTGGTGCGCTGTTGAAAAGAAAGCAGCCGGTAAATAAAAATGCCATTAAAAATACACTTAAGCTGAGTAGTAATTTCTTATTTTTAATGATAATCACCTCCTTTCTATGGCAAATATATCGTAGTTTTTTATAAAATTATTTATTGAAAATTATATAAATAATATCACAATTAGTTAAACAGATAAAGATATTTTTTATTTATTTTATTTTAATTTTTCTTCCTGAGAAAACATTTATGATTTTCCCGATAATTTGGCTGGAAGTAAATCCCTGTTGGAATAAAAGATTTTTTGCTTTTTTTGCCTGCTCGGGGCTTATAGACAACAATAATCCCCCTGAAGTTTGGGCATCATAAAGAATAATTTCTTGCTCCGGTAAAATATTAGATATTTTTTCTACAGAACAGGAATAAATTTCCCTGTTTTTTAACGTTCCTCCTGGAATCATTCCTGAGGAAATATATCTATCTAAGCTACTAATGAAAGGAATATCATTAATCCATAATTCAGCTCCTAAATTATTTTTCCTGAGCATTTCACTTAAATGGCCGATTAAACCAAAACCGGTGATATCAGTTAAACTGTGGATAGGTGATTTTAATAATTCTTCAGAAAGGCGATTTAATTTAGTCATCCAGAAAATTGCTTCCTTTAGGGCTGAGGAATTTGGTTCGGCCATACCACCTTTAAGGGCAGTAGATAAGATTCCTGTTCCCAGAGGCTTAGTTAATATTAGTAAATCCCCTTCCCGGGCAGTATCATTATAAATGATATTCTGTGGATGAATTAATCCCACTACAGCTAATCCATACTTTGGTTCTTTGTCTTTTATAGTATGTCCCCCGGATAGAATTGCACCTGCTTCTGCTACTTTTTCTGCTCCCCCTTTTAGAATAAGCTCTAAATCATCTAATCTATCTTCGGGAAAGGCAACTATATTTAAAGCCATAAGAGGGTTTCCTCCCATGGCAAAAATATCACTTAGGGCATTAACGGCCGCGATTTGTCCAAAAGTATAAGGATCATCGACTATTGGCGTAATGACATCCAGGGTAAAAATTAGAGCTTGGTTTTCATGTAATCGATACACCGCTGCATCTTCATATTTTTCGAATCCCGCTAATAGATTAATATCTTTTTTAACATTAATTGTTTTTAAGATCTCACCGAGATCTTTAGGATTTAATTTGGCTGCTCATCCGGCAGCAGAAACCATTTGGGTTAGTTTCCTTTTATCTGTCAAATCTTTTTTGTCTCCTTTTTGATAGTTAAATTAGCTGAGTTTAGTTTTTAATATTCTCACATTTTCTTTACGTTGGGTAATTTTTTCCTCATCCATTTTATTAAGCAAAGGGATAATATATTTTCGACTAATCCCCAACAGTTCCCGAACCTTTGCAATCGAGATAGAGCCATTTATCTTTAAAAAACTTATTAATTTATTTTTCATAATATCATAATTTTCCTTTTCAAGTAAAATGCCATCGGTTAACTTGATAATTTTTCCTTCTTGAATTAAAAAATCTATTATTTCCTTGCTTCCTGAAATTTGGGTAATAAGTGTTTTTTGGTCAGGGGGATTGGTGGGATTATCTTTCAGGATTTTTAATATTTTAAAAATTAATATTTCTTGCTGTGAAGAAATTTTAGGTTTACGCTCGAGTAAAAACATTTTTCCTTTTTCTAAACCTATTTTCTCTGCATTGATCAGAACATCTAATAACCACTTAAATATTTCCGGTTTTAAATAATGAAAATAACTTTGGAATTTATTGGTAGGGAAACCGTTTTGTAAAGGATAAAGTTTGTATTCCTGATTTAATCTCTCCATAAATATTTTTATCTGTTTTTGCCAGTAGTTTTTTTCAATCAGCCAGAGAGAAGTAGCGATAATTTCACCTTGTTTTTTTAGAGATTCAACACCTTCCCTGATTTCTGAGTCAGCAAAACCACTATTAACTAATAGATCATCCTTTTTAATAAAAAGATTCTTTTTTAATTCAGTTAAAATTAATTCTCTCAATTCCAATTTTATTCTTTTTTGTAAGAGATTAAGGATGTTTTTGTCTTTAAAATGATGCTTGTAGGCTAAAGGGTCGACAATCCATCCCCCGCCAATGGTTTTGGGTGGACTAGGTATTCTTAAAATAAAGCGGTCTCCCAAATAAGTTGACAGCGGTTCCTTAAAACGAAGCTGAGCGAACCCTTTTTCGCCGGGTTTTAGGTCTTCAGTTTGGTTGAGAATTATTTTTGCCGGTATTTCTTTCGTTCCAGTAAAAAAAGCTACTTCTGACCGATTTTTTAAGGAATATTTTTTCAGCTGGGGGAGGATCTGTAGATAGATATCTATATTCTTGCTGGCTTTAATCTCTTTACTTCCGAAGATAATATCTCCTCGGTGAAGCTCCTCTTTTTCTATTCCTGCTAAATTAAGGGCTGTTCTGTTTCCGGGAAAGACTTTTTCTGTTTTTTCTTTATAATTCTGTAAATTTCTAATTCGGGCTTTTTTATGGGATGGAAAAATAGTTACTTCCATCCCCTTTTGGAGAGTTCCTCCTGCTAAAGTACCGGTGACCACTGTGCCGCTTCCTTTAATATTAAAGACTCGGTCTATAGATAGTCTCGGTTTTCCCACATCTCTTTTTGGTTTCATCTGGGGGATTAAATCTTTGATTGCTGATTTTATCTGATCAATTCCTATATTTTTCACTATGCTTACTTTTATGATAGGCGCGTTTGAGAGAACAGTGTCTTTTAATCTCTCTTTAATCTGTTTTTCCACTAAATTCACTCTGGCTTGCTCTACCAGATCGATTTTAGTTAGGGCGATGATACCGTATTTTATATTAAGGAACTCTATAATTTGAAGATGTTCTTCGGTCTGGGGCATCCAACCTTCATTGGCATCAACCACTAAAATGACTGCATCAATTCCGGTTGCGCCGGCGATCATATTTTTTATCAGGTTTTCATGCCCAGGCACATCGACTATTCCTACCTTTTCTCCGGAAAGAAGTTTCATCCAGGCAAACCCCAAATCTATGGTCATACCTCTTTCTTTTTCTTCGGGTAGACGATCTGTATCTATGGAAGTTAGCGCATAGATTAAAGCGGTTTTGCCATGGTCAATATGGCCTGCTGTACCAAAAACAAACATAGAAACCTCTTTTTATTGTAGTTTAGAATAGGTTGATTTAATTATATTTATCACTAACTTGTCTAAAGATGGGTCAATGCAGCGGGGATCTAAAATAAAAAATTCTTTTTCTTTTCTTCCTACCAAAGGAGGTCGATAGGAGTGTAATGCTTGGGAGAAAATTTTCGCCGGACAGGGAGGTTTTATAACAACTAATTCGGTTGGTAGGCTTTGTCCGGGTAAGGAACCTCCGCCAATAGCAGTCTCTCCTTTTTTGTTAAATGTGGGGATATTTTCTTCTTTCAGCTTTTGGCTGATATTCTGACTGCGAGCAGTAATTTTTTCTAAGGGACAGGAAATCATTTTCCAGATGGGAATTTCGTTTACTGCTTCACCTCTTAGATAGGATAATAAAATTTCCTGAAGAATGGTTAAGGTGATTTTATCCACTCTTAATGTTCGGAATAAAGGGTGCTGAGAAATTTTATTCAGGTAAATCTCTTTTCCGCAAATAACTCCTCCCTGAGGACCTCCTAAAAGTTTATCTGTGCTAAAACAGACAATATCAGCGCCGTTTCTGATACTTTCTTGAACAGTTGGTTCGTGTTTCAATCCAAAATTCTCGGTATTTAAAAATGTTCCACTGCCCAAATCTATTACTACCGGTAATTTATATTTTTTTCCTAATTTTTTAAGTTCATTGATTTCTGTTTGATGAACAAAACCGTTTATCTGAAAATTACTTTGATGAACTTTTAATAGCATAGCAGTATTATCATTGATTGCTTTTTCATAATCATCGATGAAAGTTTGGTTAGTAGTGCCCACTTCTCGAAGATAAGCCCCGCTTTGTTCTAATATCTCGGGAATGCGGAATCCTCCTCCGATTTGAACCAACTCTCCTCTGGAGACGATAACTTCTTTATTTTTTGCCAGGGCGTGTAATATTAAGAATATCGCCCCAGCATTATTATTTACTACCAAGCTATTTTCTGTGTTGCTGAGGGTACTAAGTAATTTTCCTACAATTTCTCCTCTTTTCCCTCTTTCACCTTCAGCAAGATCATATTCCAAATTGCTATAGCCGCTTAAAGAGGCTTGAACTGTTAAAAGCATTTCTTTGCCAAGCGGTGCTCTCCCCAAATTAGTATGGAGAATGACCCCACTGCCGTTTATAACTTCTTGCAACATAGAAAGATTATCTTTTTCCAAATATCCTTTAATTTTATTTATCCTTTCTTTCGATGAATAGAGGCGGCTATTTTTACGGGCATTTTTTTTCTCTTCAGAGATAACTATTCTTACTATTTGGGTAAGCACTTTTCGGGAATGTTTTTTTATTAAAGGTTTTAGCGCTTTATTTTGTAAAATGATTTCTACACTGGGAATATTTGATAGCAATAAATTTATTTTATTATTGTTTAAATCCTTATTATTCTTCAATTAGTAAAATTTCTCCTTTACTGATCTTTTTAAAACAAAGATAATAATGAAAGTTAGAAGAAAAAAATATCGAAGTGAAAAATTAATGGCGGGAGGGGTAGGAATCGAACCCACCGCAGCAATTAAAAATAATTACCGCCCACGGATTTGAAGTCCGCAAGGCCCACCAGAGCCTATCCGCTCCCCTATTGTTTAACTTTTTTAGTTTTTTTCTATTTTAATTATAAATTGTATCGCAAGACTTTACAAGGGGAGATATTAAAGTATCAAGCATATAGTATCTATTGTCGAGTTAAGAAAGAGAAGAAAA
>Ga0116197_1000008_pt1 | contig 42987 bp, 37 predicted proteins | sample ZodSprsou2mmetaG_FD_94480 | JGI IMG/M metagenome (GOLD analysis project Ga0116197, IMG submission 94480) | Hot spring sediment microbial communities from Zodletone spring, Oklahoma to study Microbial Dark Matter (Phase II) - Zodletone Spring... ...
ATTAATATAGTAAGCAATGAGTGATGGGTTATATGTAAAAACAATATATAGTGAAGAAAAAATAAAAAGAAAGAAGAAAAAGAGTTGGCATCGAATATTGATTAAGCAGGTAGAAAAGTATCATAGAAAAAATGATCATAAAAATTTTTTATAAAGTTATGAAAAATGTGTTATAATAAAGCTTGCAAATTATTATAAATTGGTGATTAATTAATTTTTAAATAGAATTTCCGCCATTGAATATTTTGAAATTAATATTAAAAATCAGAAAGAGGGCAAAGATGAGAAAAGATAAAAAAGAAACGGAAAATTTAAAGAAAAAAGGGATGAAAAAAAAGAAAAAATCCATGATTAGAGAACTGTTGGAAACGGTAATCAGTGCGGGAATTATTGCTTTTATAATCATTACCTTTATCGGGCAAGTCACGGTAGTAAGAGGTGCTTCTATGGAACCCACTCTTCACGATAATGAGAGACTTATTGCCGACAAGATCAGCTACCGTTTCGAAAAGCCTGAAAGAGGTGAAATTATCATCTTTAAGCCACCTTTAGCAGAAGTAAAGCGAAAATACATTAAACGAATTATTGGGATACCGGGAGATGAAATTGAAATAGCCAATGGAGAAATTTATACTAATGGCAAAAAATTAGAAGAACCTTACGTAAAAAATAAATCGTACGGAAATATGCCTCCTACAATAATACCTGATGATTCATTTTTTGTCCTGGGAGATAATAGACCTAACAGTAGTGATAGCAGATATTGGGGGTTTGTCCCTCGCAAGAACGTGGTCGGTAAAGCTTGGGTAGTTTTTTGGCCTTTGAATAGGATGAGACTACCGTGAAAAAAATTACCGATTGACCAATTCATCAATTGACCGATTGACCGATTAAACTAGTCAATAGTAAATGGTCGTTAGTTGAATGAGCACGCTTCATTTATTATGGCTTATTACTCACCACAAATTACTTTTTACTGTTATTTATGCGTTTCGATAAATTTTTCAATCGAACGATCATAAGTTCTCTCTACTTCGGGCGGAAATAAACATCCCGGAATTTCACCCATATTTTTATGATAAGTGATACACTCACAACATTTACCCTTTCTAGGGCAAGGTTCATAAGTACAAATACATTTCTTTTTATTCTTTTCAATATTACATTCCATATCTCTTCCTCCATTCTCCCCATGATTGCTAAATTATATCTAAAAACTTAAAAATATAAAATCATTTGAGCCTTTATTGTTAAAAATAATTATAATTTAAAAAATATTTTGTTTCAATTATTTTATTAAAACTAACTTAAGCTCATGTTAGTGTAAGCTCATCAATTTTTTGAATTGCCTCAGGAGTTGCTGTATAATAAAATTATCTAATATAAAAATAGTTTTCCAAATTTAAAATAAAAAGGAGCCACAAAAATGAATTTAAGTAAAAAATTTATATTTTTAGGGATGATTTTAATTTTGGTTATTGCCAGTTTGACTATGTTTTCTTTTGCCAGCGAGGAAAAAGATTATATTAATCAGGCCTTAAAATTAATAGACGAAGAAAATTATAATGAAGCGGTGGGAGAATTAGAAGAAGCTCTAGCTATGTTGAAAAGTAAGGCTGATTTAGGCTTTATTAATGTATTGTTTACAAAAGAGGAAGCTCCGGGATTTGGAATGTATAATGCACGCGAAAACATAACTTTTTCCCAAGGCGAAACTTTCTACATCTATGGAGAGGCAAAAAATTATACCATCAAAAAAATCGATAAAAAACTTTTTGAAATTTATTTAAAGGAAGATATTTATATTTTAGATGAAGAGAACAGCATACTGTTTGGACAGACAGATTTCCTCGACTATCACATTACATCACATTCTAAAAATTCCGATCTTTTCATTAACAATACTATTACCCAAACTTCTCCTTTCCCTGCCGGTAATTATAAATTTCGTTTAGTCTTAAAAGATGTTTTCTCTCAAAAAACAACGGAAGTAACTATTGATTTTACGGTTGTAGAGTAATTCGATAGATAAGCAGGTGGATAAACCAAAAAAAAATAAGGCAAAAAATTTACTGGAGCAAAAACTGTAAACTTATCAGCAAAAATATTATCTTTTATATTCGGTTTATGGGAAAAACTTATCTAATGTCCTTAATTTAGTATAGTCTGAAGTGGTGAATCAATCTATCAATAACTCGTTCAATCCGGTTATCGCACTTTTCATCCGATAAGAATTTGTCTTTTTTATCTCCACCAGGATTAATTCTAATGTAGACAAAACTTTAGCCTGCATTATATGCCCGCCACAGACGCTTCCGTTTTCTGTTCCAAGCATTGCATGTAAGTGGACAACTAATTCATTATTCATGGGAAAAACGTTCCCCTCAAACGACAAAATCTCATAGGGACCCATCATTCTAAGTTCATTGGTCTTGGAAGGTCCCAGGGGAATTTTCACTCCAGCCAGCAGATCTCTAAATACAACCTCCTTAGCACTTCCAATCGCTGAAATGATCACCGCATGGGTTATTCTATTATCTTTGCAAAAACTGACAATCTTTTGGGGAATATCATCATCGGGGACCATTCTAATTACATAAGAATCGCCGAACTCAACTTTTTCGAAAAATGGCTTGTGCATAGATCTACTCCTTTCGCCAATTAGATCTATTATAAAAAATTGCCTGACAAAGAATATTTCATTCTAACTGAGAACTAAACCAAATTAACAAAATACCAGACACTCCAAAAACAATATCCTTTATTTTTTATGGAAATGAATCATATCCTGATTCTATATTTAATCAATTTTATTTCTGTAGGGGAATTAAACAGAGAAACTTTAGAGTTTTGGAGCCAGTATTTTTAAACTGGTGTTCCTCTTTGGGGGCAACATAGACCACTGTTCCACTTTTAATACGGGTCTCCTTTTCGCCACCAATAACTACTCCTTCTCCTTCTAAAATAAATACTTCATGCTCCCAATTATGGCTATGCAAAGGACTATACCCACCTGGACCAACCTCAAACAGCCTCATAGCAAAGTTTGGAGCATTATCCTTATCTGAAATAAGCCACCTTACTTTTACATCTTTGGCATCTTCAAAATCTACAGCATCAGCTTGAACTTCTTTATAATCTACTATCTTCATTTTTTCTCCTTTTCTATTTTGTATTTTTCAAACAAACATAGTACTCTCTGATTTTAAGGAATTTTTTATTATCGGATAAAAATCATCTTCTTTTTCAATGATAGAGATGTTTTGTTTACGCGCTTCTTCTTTTTGAACTTCAGTTGCATAACTCCAACCAGCTAAAAGGACTTTTACCCCTAAAGGCTTGGCTTGAATTAAATGGCTTAGCTGATCATCTACAAAATATATTTTTTCAAACTTGACATTATATAATTTTACAATCTGCTTCATCTGTTCGGATTTATTTTCACCGTATCTCCTATCTAATATATCTTCAGGTTCAATAGTAAAACCAAAATATTCGGGAGTAAAGGTTCGGGCAATTGCTTTTCTGCTATTAGCGGTTGCAATCACGATTTTAGTTTCTTCTTCTAATAATTTCTTAATCCCCTCTATTACTTTGGGATAGGGCGGCTCCAAATTAAACCAGGCTCTATAGTCCATATTTTGAAGTCTTGCCCTTTCTTTATAAAATTCTTTTTCATAAGCTTCAAAATCAAATTTTACTGTCTTTCTGTAATTGTCAAATTCCTCCTGATTTTTGATAGACTTATTTTCTTCTATTAATTTCTGGATCAAACCGTAATCCGTTGCCCCTCGAATATATGGTCTTAGTGTACGGTAATATTTTATCTCTTCCTGGTGCTTTTTTTTAGTGTCTTCCCAATGTTCGAAAGTAAAAAGCTTTCCTCCAAAATATTTCCTTTTCCCCGACCCATGTAGTCTTAGGTAAGAATTATGACCCACAAAAAGTGAATCTAAAACACTATCAACAATTACTCCATCAAAATCTAAAGCTAATATCTTCAATCTTATACTCCTTTTACCTGTTTCTTTTTATTCAAGATAGTCTTCTCTTATCGGATAAAAAAAGTCTATCATCTTAGTTCCTGGCTCTAATGGAGTAGCTTCATGTTCTAGGTTAGAGGGAATTACTACTCCTTCCCCTACTTTTAAAATTTTAGTCTCTCCCCCTATGTTCATTTTTACAGAGCCTGCTATTACAACTCCGGTTTGTTCGTGAGGGTGTTTATGTTCTGGCATAATAGTAGTATTTGGACCAAATTCAAAAAAACTTACCATAGTATTTGTATTTGCCACAACCCTTAAATTGGAATCTTCTAAAACCTTCTTTGCTTTTAATTCTTTAACTTTAAAAAAATTTGCTTTTTTCATTACTGTCTCCTTTTAATCTTATTAATTTTTATCTAAATAATTTCTTGCATATTTTAAATTTAAATCCTTATTTTAGAACTGCATTTAAAGCTTCCCAGTGAGATTGAAAAGCCAAAGGAGGTATTTGATTTATCGGAAAAAATTCTGCCTTTTCCGCATCATCGCCGGCGCACAGTTTTCCCCCCAAAATTTCCACTTCATAAATTATGGTAATTAAATGTCCGTGTATTGTACTGTTATTAGGATAGACTCCTATCAACTTCTTTGGTTTTCCCTTTATTCCGGTTTCTTCAGCTAATTCTCTCAACGCTGCCTCGATAGGACTTTCCTCTAACTCCATAAACCCGCTGGGGAGTGCCCATTTACCCTTACAAGGTTCTTCTTTTCTTTTAATTAACAATATGTTACCTTCTTCATCTCGAGCAATCATGGCTACTACCGGGGTAGGATTTTCGTAATATATCTTCCCACAGCTAGAACAATATAACCTTTTTCTTCCCTCCAACATTTTTCTAACTAATTCATAACCACAATATGGACAAAATTTTATATAGAGATTACTTTTCATTTATTTACCTAACCATTTCATTTTCTAAAAGCAAGGACAAGACCTAATCTTGCTTTGTTACCTTTTACTTGCCCTCGCTCCTTGTTCACTATGCAACATGCCCTCTTGGGCAAAACTGAAATAATTATCATCTCCCAATATGATATGATCCAGTACTTTGACGCCAACTAACTCACAAGCATCCGCTAGACGCTCAGTAATATCCAAGTCATTTTTGCTGGGATTTGATTCTCCGCTGGGATGATTATGCAAAAAAATAACCGAAGCAGCTGATTCTTTGATCGTCTCCTTTAATACCTCGCGGGGATGGACTATGCTTTCAGTCAGGCTCCCCACTGAAATATCAATATCCTTAATAATTTTATTTTTTACGTCCAACATAATTACCTTAAATTTTTCCTTCTTTAAATCTCTCATACAAGGTCCATAATAATTTACTAAATCTAAGGCATTATGAATTTTCTTTTTCGGTGAATTGGTTTCTCTTAGAAGCCTCTTTCCTATCTCAAGAGCTGCTTTTATTTGGGCAAATTTTGCCAGACCTATCCCCTTAATGGAGATCATTTCCGGATAACTTAAAGCATCTAATTTTCTTAATCCCTTTGTTTCTGATAATAGATCTTTAGCTATTTCTACCGAAGTCTTTCCTTGATAACCTTTAACTAATATTATTCCTAATAATTCTGCATCTGTCAAGCAATCTACGCCATGCTTAACCAACCTCTCCCTTGGCCTTTCCTCATCAGGCCAATCTTTTACTGTATAACTTTTCTTCTCCACCTCTTACTCCTTTTCCCTTAAAGGTAAACTTTTGTGCCAGGCACCAATGTTTACCTTATGACAACTTTGGTGCCTGGCACAAAAGTTTACCTTTAATTCGATTTAGACGGTATTGTAATTTTTCTCTTATGAAAATATTTTCCACTATATTTAGAGCTTCTTCTAATATTATCTTTGCTTTTTGATAATCCTTCAAATGATGCTCGTAATATTTGGCTAACTCTTCATAAGGGTAATAGATAAATTCCCTATTTCTTTCTATGATCTCTTTCCATATTTTTTCTGCATCTTCCCATTCACCTTGTCTCTTATAGGCAAAGGAAGCTAATTTTAATATCTCCGAGGTCTCTTCTTCTGCTAAGTTGTGCTTTAAAGCTTCAGTATAATAGTGAGTGCACTGTTCATATCTCTTCTCTTCATCAAACATCCTGCCTATACTAAAAATATCCATACCGTATTTGGTATAATTCAAAGGATCTTCTATCAGAAAACACATCCTGCTGACCAGGGCTACCAAAGAAAGAATGTCCTGTAAATTATGTTCAAAAACTGGTTTTAATGCTCGGGCATCTTTGGTTTTAAGATATCTAAAATAAATCTCGGGTACTAGATAGCCCGGAACATCATTTTCTCTGATTACTCCCAGTATATCTCTTTCTACCGTAGATAATGAACAATTTTCTAATCTTCTTTTCCATAAGCGGCGGGCAGGATAAAGCAAATCAAAATGACCAGGGTTTTTTATATTTAATTTCATCCCGGACATAATAAAGCGACTCTCAATTAAGGGAATATCAAAAGCCTTACCATTATATGTAACTATTGTATTGAAATCAGAAAGCAATTCATTTACCGCTGATAGTAAAGCTCGCTCTTCATTAAAATCACGCATAAAATATTGTCGCACACAAAATTGGTCTTTTGCAAAATATCCTACTCCCACCAAAAAAATATAAGTACCTGCTCCACCCGCCAATCCGGTAGTTTCGGTATCCAAGAAAACGGTCTTATGAATATCTATTTCCCTTAACCTGTTGTCCCTGGCTAAACTGGAAATAGTTTTAGCGGAAGATTGAAAAATTTGAAAAAGTTCAACTTCTCCGCATCTATAATCCTGAGGGAAATAATTTTCCCGGAGAAAGCTGTCACCAAAAGGAGTGGAGATAAAATTTCCGGATACTACCTCTTCTATCTTTATCTCTTGATTGACAATACTTATACTTTTTTCTTTTTGTGCTTGATTAATTTTACTTATATTCTTTTTTAATTGGGCGATCTTTTCCAGCCTTTTTTTTATATCATCCATAATCAAACCAAGGCCTCCTTTAGAATCATAAGAGCGCTCTCTTTACCTTTTATACCCACTTCGTCAATAGGTCCCACACAGGAAGGACAGCCTTTTTCGCATCCACAGCCAAGAATCAACTCCTGAGCTGCCTGCAATAAAGATTGACGCAATTCAAATATCTTTTCGCTAAATCCCACTCCTCCGGGGTAGTTATCATAGATATAAATAGTCGGCTCTCCGGTAAAAGGAGAGCGTACTTCCGAAACTGCCCTGATATCTTGAGGATCACACATAACGTATAAAGGAACAACATTTATAAGTACATTTGATAAAGCCAAAAGACCACTGCTTAGATTAAAAGAACCGCCTTCATTTTCCAGATGCTTCAATAGCTTGCTACTATCATCAGCCAAGGCAAGCCAATAAGCGGTGGTGCGCATTTCTTCCGGAGGCAAAGATATTTCTCCAAAACCGATATTCTCATGAGTATAAAATTTTATCTTTTTATAACAAGTTGAAAGGGTAGTAATAGCCACTTCCCCGTAAGCATGTTCCATATTTGATTCTTTCGCCTTCTCAAACATATCTAAAACCTTAATGTTGGTTTCGATCTGGGCTTTTGTGTAATAATTAACTATTACTTTTTCGGCATAAGCTTTCTGATTCTGATAATCCAACCTTTTAATTGCGTATTGTTCACCTTCATGAAGATAAATAGCCCCTTCATAGATAAGTGTGGGTACACTGGCTTTATCCACTTCTCCGATAACCTGTTCCTGCTGGTTAGCCGTATCAATAATTACAAAATTATCTACCGAAGCGCTACGTAAACTTATCTCTTCTGTGGGGTAGACTTCACTCATCCAATACCATTTATTTTCTACACGATGAAGTACACCTTCTTTCTCTAAATATTCCAAAATATCCTTTAGTTTTTTTATCCCGAAATCTTCCCCTTCTTCAAAAGGTAGTTCAAAAGAAGCACACCTAATATGGCTGACTAAAATGCTCAAGTTATCCGGATCAATAACCGCACTCTCCGGGGACTCTTCAAAAAAATAATCAGAATGATTTATTACAAACTGGTCTAAAGGATTACTGGAGGCAACTAATAGTGCTATCGAACTATTGGATCGACGCCCAGCTCTTCCAGCCTGCTGCCAAGTGCTAGATATAGTTCCGGGATATCCGGCCATAAAACAAACATCAAGCTGTCCAATATCTATACCCAACTCCAGTGCATTAGTACTTACCACTCCTTTTATTTCACCATTTTTCAAACCCTTTTCTATTTCACGCCTTAAATTAGGTAAATAACCTCCACGGTAACCCCTAACCATATCCTTTGATCTTCCCGTTTTTGCTAAAAAATCTTTTAAATAACTGGTTAGAACTTCGGTAGTCAAACGACTCCGGGCAAAGATTATGCTCTGAATATCATAGCTTAAAAAATAAGCGACAAAACGGGCAACTTCTTTAGTTAAGCTTTTTCTGATTCCCAACTCTTTATTAATTACCGGAGGATTATAAAATAAAAAATGCTTCTCTCCTTGCGGAGCACCATTATTATCAACTAAAACAAAATCTTCTCCTACGATCTTCTCGGAAAGTTCCCGAGGATTAGCGATAGTTGCTGAACAACAAATAAACTGTGGACTCGAGCCATAAAATCGGCAGATTCTCTTCAATCTCCTGATTACATTAGCCAAATGGCTTCCAAATACTCCTCGATAAATATGCACTTCATCAATTATCACATATTTCAAATGCACAAAAAAATCCATCCATTTAGTATGATGTGGCAATATTCCTAAATGCAGCATATCCGGATTGGTTACTACGATATGTCCTTTCTTGCGAATAGCTTGCCGAGCAGAAGAAGGAGTATCTCCATCATAAGTATAAGTTCTAATTCCCTCATCCAAGGCTGATACTAATTGGTACAGATCAGTCAATTGGTCCTGAGATAAAGCTTTGGTAGGAAACAGGTAAAGTGCCCGGCTATTTTCATCTCTTAAAATAGAATCCAATACCGGCAGATTATAGCAAAGAGTCTTGCCTGAAGCGGTAGGGGTAACTACTACTACATTTTTCTTGTTCTTGATAAATTCAAGGGCGGAAGCTTGGTGAGAGTAGATTTTGTTGATACCTTTTTCTTTTAAAATCCTTACCAGTTTAATATTCATCCACTCTGGAAATTCTTCATAAATTCCGGATTTAGCTGGAATATGTCGCCAGTCAGTAAAGCGGGAGCTAACTTTATTATACTTTTGTAATTCGTTTAAGATCTTCTCTACCGGCATCCATTAACCCTCAACTTTGATACAGAGAACCGTCCCCTGTATCAATATTAATTAAGCTCTTTACCAAAGCAATGTTTTTTAGATCATCTTTTTCGTCGTGTTTAGGGGTTTCAAGAACAAAAGGTAAATGTTTTAAGTCTTTATGGTTCACCATTATCCTGAAACCTTCCAGCCCTATATATCCTTTGCCAATATGCATGTGTCTGTCTTTCCGAGAACCCAAAGGAAATTTCGAATCATTAAGGTGTATTACTTTTAATTGTTCTAAACCTAAATATTTATCAATTTCCTCTAAGGTCTGGATAATCCCTTCTTGGTGTGAAAGATCGTATCCTGCAGCGAAGGCATGACAGGTATCAAAACACATTCCTACTCTCTTTCTATCTTTTACCCCTTCCATCATCCTTTTTAACTGGCTAAAAGTATAACCCAGATGGCTCCCCGAACCAGCAGTATCCTCTAATAATATCATTGTCTTTAAACCTAAATCTGTGCTTTCCTCTAAAATAATATTAAGGGCTCTGACTATCCTCTGGATCCCGTATTCTTCTCCTGCCCCGGCATGAGCCCCCGGATGTGTAATTAGGTAGGGCTTGGTCAGCAAAAGGTCGGCTCTCTTCATCTCTTCCAAAAAAGCATTAATTGATTTAAAAAAAAGCTCCTCCGAAGGAGATGCTAAATTAATAAGATACGCAGTGTGAATAAAAACGGGGTTAATATTAGAATTTTTTAAATTCTCTTTAAATCTTTCTAGTTCATCTTTCTTTAAAACCTTTTCTCGCCAGGTGGATGCGTTTTTAGAAAAAATCTGCATAGTATTACAGTCCAATTCTACAGCCCGAATTATAGAATTATCTATTCCTCCGGCAATAGAAATATGGCATCCAATTTTCACTCTCTATTTCCTCTTTCCTTCTTTAATGATTTAATTTTACCAATAGAAATTAGAAATTATTGATAGATTTTGTTGACTTCTCTATTTTTATCAGTATAACATATTACTATAGCCTTATTAAATAATTATTGCCCTATATCCTCTTTGCAAAAAAAATTTTGGCTGAAAAGAAATAGGTGAAGAAATGTATAAAGAAATATTGGAAGAATTAAAAGAACATATGCCTTTTACTGCTTGCGGAGCTGCTATCGGAATAATTATGATAATATTTTTGCCAGAATTACCTACCAAATTTTCCTATAATGTTTTTTATACTCTTCATCCTATCCATGTTTTTTTAAGTGCGCTGGTTACTGCCTCAATGTATAGCTTTTATAAATGTGCGCCAGAAAAGAAGAAACCCAATCTGGTAATTCTAATTTTTATCGGTTATGTGGGCTCTATCGGAATAGCTACACTAAGTGATTCGGTAATTCCCTATTTGGGTGAAATTTTACTTAATCTCCCCCATAGAGAAATTCATTTAGGGTTTATGGAAGAATGGTGGCTGGTCAATCCTTTAGCCTTATTCGGAATTGGAGTAGCTTATCTAAAACCCTCTACAAAGTTCCCCCATTTTGGTCATGTTCTCCTCAGCACCTGGGCTTCGCTCTTCCATATTATCATGGCTATAGGACAGACCTTGAATTGGTTTACTTACCTGGGGATTTTTATTTTTTTGTTTCTTTCTGTTTGGATACCCTGCTGTTTGAGTGATATTGTATTTCCTCTTTTATTTATAAAAACACCAAAAAAATAAAATTTGTTCTAACCGACTTTTATCTGTAACAAAACCTTACTTTTTCTTTTTTCTTTCCCGTTTCTTTCTCGGAAAAACCAAACTACTATGCTGGTTAATTACAAACAAATTATTTTTTATCAAGTAAAACTATTTTATAATGCCCTGCAAACTGCAACATTAACCAAATTTCATCAAAAATGCTATTAATAAATTTTTTACCTTGATTAATATAATAATCTACTGCTTCCTTTTCAGTTAAACCTACCCCTTCTTCCACAATTAAAAATAATTTACCTTTATGCTTATAGTTTTTTTCGTTTTTATTCTTTATCCGCTCATTTAAAGAATCACAAAACATTTGAGTTGCTTCCGTCAAGCAATCTTTGTTATCTTTATTTTTACGGTTATTACTTTTATTTTTTGCTCTCTCTTTCATTAGTTTAACTAATCCCCAGGTAGCCTTCGCTTCATCTTTATTATAATAAACCGGGGCAATTTCAATATTTAAATTATCGGTACAAATACAAGTTGGCTCTTCTTTAATGGGATTACCGAGACCGACAAAGCGGTAATCTTCTTTGTTCTTTTTATTATATTCTTTTAGAAAAACCTTGCAGGTATCTTTTTCTGAAAGCTTGTAATCAATTTCTCTAATGCTTCTGTCGCTTCTATCTTCTTTAATCGATTTCTTGGGGAGCATCCTTATTATCTTAAACCTCCATAAAAAAATAATTTCATTTTTATACTCCTTTGTTATATCTTATTTAATAGTTATTCTTTTCTGACATTATTTAATATTTTGATATTTTTCTACTTAACTCCCCCTCTTTTTCTCACATTATTTTTGTAATTATAACACATCAAGTCAACTTTAATAAATATAACTTATAATAATCTTTGCCCGAGTAAAATCTTCTGGTATAGAAAGTATTTTGTACTATTTCACTAATCCCGTGTAATCAATATTTTTGTTAATTTATTTTAGCCTGGTTGTGTAATTTGTCAAATGAAGGAATCCTCTCTTGTATTTAATTTCTTTTTTAACGTGATATAATAACCCCAGATACTATAAGAAAGTATAAATTAAACTTTCTAGTAACCGCTCGATAAAAGGAGAAAAATTATGGAATCAAAGAATAGATTCATAACGGTAATTATTATTTTTACTTCATTATTTTTAATAGTTTTTTATGCATCTCTTTTTATCTTCGGACAAGAGCTTACCGCTGAAGAAATAATAAGTAAAATGAATAAATTAATGAACCAGGATACTGTTGAAGCCAAAGTAAAAATGACCATTATTACAACTTCCGGCGAAGAAAGAGTTTTTATCTACGATTCATACAGTAAAAACAGGGGTGAAAAAAATCTATTGCGTTATATAGAGCCCAAACGAGCTCAAGGCCAGGCTATACTGATGCTTAATTATGCAGATGATATCTGGATGTATTTCCCCCGTACCAAGCGAATACGCAAACTTGCTACTAATTCCAAAAACGAAAAGATGGAAGGTAGCGACTTCTCCTATGAAGACACTGGGGCAAGTGATGCTTTTATTGAAAATTTCAGCAGCAAAAAACTTGGCTCCGAAATCAAAGAGGGACGTGATTGTTACAAGATTGAAATGCTGAAAAAAGAAGGTATCGAATCCGGTTATTCCCATTTGATTATGTGGATAATCAAAGACAATTTTTACCCGGTAGCCATAAATTATTATGACGCAGAAAGTCCTGAACTCTTATTAAAAACTTTAATCCAATATGATATTAAAAATATAGATGATATCCCCACTGCCACAAAAATGGTCATGTATAACCAACTTGAAAATTCTAAGACAAGTATAGAAATGCTGGAAGTAAAATATAATGTAGAATTGGATGACAGTTTATTCACCGAAAGAAATTTACAAAGGAAATAAATAATGAGAGATAATATTTTGAAAGCTCTGGCTAAAATGCATGCTCTGCATCCCTGGAAGATGGTAATTGCAGTACTAATTATCACTATAATCATGGGAGCTTTTGCCACACAGTTAGAGCAGAGTATGCGCTGGACTGATTTGCTCCCGACCAAGAGCGAAAAAACAATCCAATACAACAAAGTCATCAACGAATTTGTAAGTGCAACCAATATTATCATCGTAGTCGAAGGTGAAGAAGAGGCAATTAAAGCCTATACTGAAGCGATTGTCCCTCAAATCAAGCTGGCAACTGACCCAAAGGATGGAAAACTTTATGTTAAACGGATTGATTATAAACAAGATATAGATTTTATCCGTAAACATGGCTTGATGCTTATTAAGGCTGATGATTTACAAAACATGAAAGAATTATATCAAAATCCCAATTTAGTTCCCCTGCTTACCAATTTAAACAACAGTTTCGAAAAGGAATATGTTGGCCGGGAAGAATCGATTTCTACCCGAGAAAAAGAGGATAGTATCCTTATTATATTAGATGGTGTTGCCCATTTAATTTCCACCATGCAAGATTATTCTTCCGGCAAAACCCATTCTCCGGAAGAAGCTCAAAAAGCAGTAGATAAATTAATACTGGGAGAACCATATCTTTTATCTTATGATAAACAAGCAGTTATTATTAATGTTATTCCTAACTTTAGCATGACCGATATGAGCAAAATGGTTTCGGGAACTGATGCCGTTCAAGAAATAGTTGATAGGATGAAAAAAGATTTTCCGGAAGTAAAAGCTGGACTTACCGGGATGATTCCTCTGGGTCGTGATGAGATGGTATATGGGGAGCAGAGTATGGGCTATACCAGCATCATTGCTTTTATAGCCATTTTAATTTTACTCATTCTTTCATTTCGAATGTGGGTTGCTCCCCTCTATGCTATTCTTAATTTGGTAGTTGGACTCATCTGGGCAATCGGATTAACTGCAATTTTAGTTAAGAGTTTGAATATTATGACTTCAATGGTTACGGTCATTCTCATCGGATTGGGGATTGATTTTTCTATCCACATCATCTCCCTCTTTACTGAAAGCCGTTCTATGGGAAAACCGATTGACCAATCTATAGAAGATACTTTTTTAAAAAGCGGTAAAGGCATATTAACCGGAGGCTTAACTACCTGTGCAGCTTTTTTTGCCTTAATCATCAGCTCTTCACGCGGAATGAAAGAGGTGGGTATCGTCAGCAGTGTCGGTTTACTTGCCATACTAATCGTTACCTTTCTTTTCCTGCCCTCACTTTTAGTATTACGGGAACGCCGCCTGGAAAAGAAACTAAAAGAGAAAAGGATAAAATCAAAACCGGTTTATCAGGATATTTCCCTTAAAAGATTTGGAAGAGGATGTAGCTGGTTATCCGTTCGTTATCGGGCTACTATTATTTGCGCGGTACTTTTCACTCTTTTTCTACTGATTTCTGCTTCTCGGATCTCTTTTGACCATAACTATATGAATATGGAACCAAAAGGATTGACCTCCGTCACCCTTCAGGATACCATACTGGATAAATTCGACTTGAGTATGGATTACGCCTTAATTGTAACCGACAACGTTGAAAAATCCAGAGAAATGGCTAAAAAATTAAAAAATGTAAAATCGGCTGCGATGATTGACGAAATCTCTATGTATTTACCATCTTGGGAGGAACAACAAAAAAGAACTCCTCACATTCAGGAAATCAATCGATATCTATCTAACACAGTAATAGAAAGTAATATTTTGGATAGTGAATTGAACCAGGTCATTTCAGAACTGGATAGATTGGAAATGAATATTATGGAGATCCAGGATATGGCTTATATGGGAGGACAGGACAAGGTAGACAGAAAATGCAGCGAAATTGTGGGGTATCCCGATAACCCCCAGTCATTAAATATTATTTCACAATTTATCGTTTTCCTGGAAAACAACCGGCAGAGTGGATTAAAAGGATTAAAAGAATTTCAAAAATATGCAGCACCCTATTTTAAAGAATCTGTACTTAAAATGGCATCAACAGAAAACATTGTACTGGAAGACCTTCCTGATTCTATCCTGGATAGATATGCCAATCGGGACCGAACGCAATTCTTACTCACCGTTTTTCCTGCAGAAAATATGTGGACAAATTTAAACTTCCTACAGCGGTTTACCAGCGATTTGGATAGAATCAGTAACAAAGCAACCGGGATGCCCCCGGTAATGCAAGAACTTTTCCGGGTGGTAGGCAACGACGGGAAAAATGCAGCGTTTCTAACTATTTTCGTGGTATTTTTATTGCTATGGCTCGATTTCCGCAGTTTTAAATACGCTATTATCGCCATGTTGCCCCTGCTAGCCGGCGTTATTTGGATGGTTGGATTAATGTATTTAGTCGGCATGCAGCTTACTGTAGTTAATGTTATGGCATTACCAATGATTCTCGGTATTGGCATCGATGATGGGGTGCATATTGTGCATCGCTGGCGCATTGAAGGCAGCAAAAAAATAAGGCAAATATTTGCTAGCACTGGAAAAGCCATCTTTCTTACCAGTATTACTACTATGTTGGCCTTTGGCTCTTTGGTATTTTCTATCTGGCGCGGATTCAGCAGCCTGGGAGGAGCTATGTTCATCGGGGTAGGTGCCTGCTTCCTCTCCACAGTAATCATTTTATCAGGAATTATCGGATTTTTAGAAAGAAAAAAATAAATAGAATAAAAAACAAGATTAATTCGTTGCCGCACTCTTCACAGAGAGATATAAACCTTTTAATTTCTTGACATTAATATCGTTATATCATAATATGTGGACATTGCAATATTTTTCACATAAAAGGAGTAAACTACCATGAAAGTAATCATTGTAGGAGGCGTTGCCGGAGGAGCAAGTGCAGCTGCCCGTCTGAGACGCCTCGATGAAAACGCAGAAATAATTCTTTTGGAAAGAGGAGAGTATATTTCTTTTGCCAACTGTGGCCTCCCCTATTATATTGGTGAGGTAATAAAAAATAAAGAGAAACTGGTTGTTCAGACTCCCGAGAAAATGGAAAAGAGATTTAACATCGATGTAAGAACCCTTCACGAAGCAGTCGATATCGATAGCAATCAAAAACAGATTACGATACATGATATAAAAAACGATAAAAACTATAAGGAAAGTTATGACAAATTAATTCTTGCCCCCGGAGCTGCTCCCATCAAACCTTCCATTAAAGGCTTTGTTGCCCCTAATGTATTTACTTTAAGAGACATACCAGATACCCTGGCCATTAAAAATTTTGTTGATACGCATAATCCTAAAAGCGCTGTGATAGTCGGGGCAGGCTTTATCGGGATGGAGTTAGTAGAAAATCTTCATAGAAGGGGAATGGCCATTACCATCGTTGAATTAGCAGAACAAGTATTAGCTCCTCTGGATAGTGAAATGGCCTCTCTGATCCATCAACACTTGAAAGAGAAAAAGGTAGAATTTTATCTAAACGATGAGGTAAAAGAAGTAAAACATCGGGATGAATTTTCCCTGGTTAAACTAAATAGCGGACGAGAAATAAAGACCGATATGATCTTAATCGGTATAGGAGTATGCCCCGAAATAACTCTGGCTAAAATAGCAGGTTTAGAAATCGGTGGAAGGGGTGGTATAAAGGTAGACCGTTTCTTAAAAACTTCTAACCCTGATATTTATGCAGTTGGTGATGCTATCGAAGTGATAGATTATATTAACGGAAATCCAACCCTTATCCCTCTTGCCGGACCGGCCAATAAACAGGGCAGAATTGCAGCTAACAATATCTACGGAATACCCGAGAAGTATGAGGGAAGCCAAGGCACATCCGTGCTAAAAGTATTTGATATGACAGTAGCAACAACCGGAAATAGCGAAAAATTATTGAAAAGATTTGATATTCCTTATGAAAAATCATTTACTCATTCGTCAGCACATTCCGAGTATTACCCTGATGCTAATGTAATATCTATGAAATTACTTTTTTCGCCAGACAATGGTAGGGTTTTAGGAGCTCAAATTGTAGGATACGAAGGCGTTGACAAAAGAATAGATGTCCTTGCAACAGCAATACGTGCGGGAATGACGGTATACGAATTGGAAAAATTGGATCTTGCGTATGCGCCTCCCTATTCCTCGGCTAAAGACCCGATAAATATGGCCGGGTATGTCGCATCGAATATACTAAAGGGTGACCATGCCATCATTCACTGGGATAAAATAGAAAAGATAGATAAGAAAAAGACAATTCTTCTAGATGTAAGACACCCTTCTGAATTTAAACGAGGCACTATTAAAGGATCAATTAATATCCCGCTAGACGAATTAAGAAACAGGATAAATGAAATTCCTAAAAACAAAAATGTTATTATCTTTTGTAAACAGGGATTAAGGGGTTATATTGCTTATAAAATAATGAAACAAAAAGGTTTTAAAAATATTAAAAATTTAAGTGGTGGATATAGAACATATTTCCCGGCAGTTCAAAAACAGGATAATCCGGACATTTTCCAATACGAAAAAATAGAAAAGTCAGACCTGATCAAAGCAAGCGAATCTTTCTTTCGTAAAAAATAAAAAAGTGTAGAAAATGGAACATAAAAGTAATGGAAGAAAACAGAATTATTCCAAAAAAGCGAGCTGCCAAATGTACTTGACCATTCTGCAGATTTAAATATTCCGATTTTATTTACTACATAAGATAGAGACGGCAATACAATTTAATTTCACATCACTTTTATCTGCTCGGGAGGGTATGATTACCGGCACCTTAGTACCCACCAGTGTATGCCCTACCTGGTAATTGGCATAATAGGTTAGTGCTTTACCAAAGATATTTCCCGCTGCAATATCAGGGACAATCAGGATATCAGCTTTACCGGCTACCGGTGAAACAATTCCTTTTTTTTGGGCAGCAAATTCTGAAATAGCGTTATCTAAAGCCAGTGGTCCATCGATTATACAGCCGATAATCTGTTTTCTTTCATTCATTTTGGAAATCATTCCTGCTTTTACAGTCTCTTCCATATCGGGGTTTATAGTTTCTACTGCAGCTAAAAGAGCGACTTTGGGAATTTCTATTCCTAGTTTATGAGCAACTTCAACAGCATTATTTATAATGGCAACTAAAGTCTTCACATCTGGCTTGAGGTTTACTCCGCCATCACTCATTAATACCAGTTTGCTTTTCTTTCCCCTTGTATCTTCAAAGATAAAAACATCACTGACGATTTTTTCAGTCCTTAAACCCCATTCTTTATTTAATACTGCCTTTAAAAGAGTTGCTGTCTTTATCTTCCCCTTAAGGAGCGTCCCACCTTTTTTTGCCCTTTCTACTGCCCTCCGAGCTTTCTCTTCGTCATCTTTTGCACCGATAATCTCTTTTACAAAATTACTTTCACCTAAAAAAGAAATGGACCCTTCGATTTCTGTTTTATCCCCCACTAAAATTCCCTCTCCGAAACCGCGATCATAACAATCTTTTAGGGCTTTCAAGGTTTCGATATCTTCTCCACCTGCAACAATAATTTTTTCCCTTCCTTTAGTTTTTAAATTATCGAATAACTCTTTAAAATTTTTTATCATCTTCGAACCTCCTATAACTATTGCTACTACAGATTACATAGATTAAAATTTAGTTTACTCAGATTAAATTACTGCTACCTAGGTGACAACTTTTATAGATCTCCGCCCTGCTTTCGGGTGAATGACATAAAGTACAAGATCAATAGAAGTAAATAACCTTGTCGGATAAATACGACCCCTACCTCAATAGGTGAAAGATCTGTTCTCAAGAATACGTCTTTACTTTTTCTATTCCATCTATCACTCTTATCACTGCTTGAGCTAATGCTTTCATTTCTTCTTCTCCCGGATAAACTACCACCGGAGCTATCCAATCCGTGCGATCTTTTATTTTGTTTACCAATATTTCATTATGAGCTATACCCCCGGTAAGAATAATGGCCTCAACTTTTCCTTTAAGCACTGTGGCCATTGCTCCGATTTCTTTAGCAATCTGATAACACATCCCTTCAAAAATTAATTCTGCATATTTATCTCCTTGATCTATTTTCTTCATTACTTCTCTGATGTCATTAGTCTCCAGATAAGAGACAACTCCACCTTGATGAGTAATGACCTTGTATAATTCTTTTTCTGAATATTTACCAGAGTAACACAGCTGAATTAGAGCCTTATTGGGAAGAGAGCCGGTCCGTTCAGGCGAAAAAGGTCCTCCGTCGTTAGCATTATTTACATCAATGATTTTTCCCTTTTCTATGGGAGCAATCGATATTCCCCCACCAAGATGGGCAACAATAAGATTTAACTCCTCATATTTTTTCCCCTGTTCTTTGGCATAACGGAAGGCATTAGCCCTTATATTTAAAGTATGAAGCAAGGATTTTCTTTCTATTCCTTTGAGCCCGGATATACGTGCGATATCGGGAAATTCATCAACTGATACCGGATCAGCAATATAAGCAGGGATATTGATTTCTTCGGCTATTTCATGGGCGATAATCCCTCCTAAATTAGAGGCGTGTTCTATGGGAGAATTTCTTAGGTCATCGATAAGTTTTGCATTAACCTGATAAGTTCCAGCCTTTAGAGGTTTTAAAATACCACCCCTTCCTATAATCGCTCTTAGAGAATTAGAATTTATATTTTTATTTTTCAAGATATTCAGGATTATTTTTTTCCTGAATGGACCTTGTTCTAATAGAGACACAAATTGAATTAGTTCTTCGACAGAATGGGAGATATTCTCCTTAAAAATTTCCCTTCCCTTCTGGCTAAATATTGCTATTTTGGTAGAAGTTGAACCGGGGTTGATAACTAAAATATTTTCTTTCATACATTCCTCCTTGCAAATTAGTATCGGGAATAGTATGTAGTATTTAGCATATAATAAAGAAATACGGTGATTAGTAATTTGTAATGAGTTGTAGGGTATGATTTATTTGTTCTATTTCTTTCTTTATCTGGTTTATCCCTTCTTTTTTGCTTCTTTAAATCCCTTTTCAAAGGCTTTCAAATTTATCTCAATGCTTTTGGGAGGTAAGTTTGCTTTCATAGACTGAATAACCAAATCCTTATCTATAGGAAATTTTGGAGTAGCCACTGCTGCTCCCAGCAAAACCATATTTTCCGAGATGATACTTCCCACTTCTCGAGCTATCTTTTGAGCATCAATTATTAATAAATTATTTATTTTTGCTTTTAACTCACCAAAAACAGAAGACAGTTCGGGATATTCCGAAATGCCCAGAGAAACAGTAAAAGGAATAATGGGAGAGCTATTGACAATAACAAAAGAATGGCAGTTTATCTTAGGTAATGATCTTAGAGCTTCTGTCGGTTCAAAGGCAATCAATAAATCCCCTGCGCCCTCTTCAATTAAAGGACTGTATGCTTCACCGATTTTAAGTTCAGTTACTACTGTCCCTCCTCTTTGAGCCATTCCATGAACTTCACTCATTACCACATTTAAACCTTTTTTCATTGCGGCTTCTCCCATAATAGTAGAGGCTTTAATCGTTCCCTGGCCCCCTACTCCAATAAGCTGAATCTTATATATATTTTCCCTGCTCATTTTTTCACCTCTATTGCTTTCTTTGGACATACCTGAACACAAACTCCACAACCATCGCATAATAATGGATTAATATTAACAGAGCCATCTTTTTCTATATAAATAGCCGGGCAAGTAAAATTTTTTATACAGATTAAGCATTGAGTGCACTCTTCCTGGTTAATAGAATATTTAACGCTTATACCTTCTTTTCTATTCTCTGTATCAGTAATCATGGCACAAGGATGCTTGGTAATAACTACTGCCATTCCTTCAAATTGTAGTGCTTCCTTAAATACTTCTTCTGTCTCCTTTAAATTAACCGGGTCAATGGTCTTTACTAAACCCGCGCCTACTCCTTGAGCAATTTTCTCTATGGAAACTTCAGGAGCGGGATTACCCATTCCATCTAGGGGTACACCGGGATTGGTTTGACCTCCGGTCATTCCAGTTATCCTATTGTCCATAACTACTAATAAAATCTTATCCCTATTATGGACAGCGTTGACTAAAGGGGGTATGCCAGCGTGAAAAAAGGTTGAGTCTCCGATAAAAGATATTACTTTCTGGTTGGTTGCCTTAGAAAACCCGCAGCCAATACCTAAACTTGAACCCATAGAAATACAGTAATCTCCCATTTTATAGGGGGGTTCTAACCCCAATGCATAACAACCTATATCAGTAGAGAAAATTACCTCTTCTTCCTTTAATTTCAATTTTTTTATAGCTTTTTTTAAAGCAAAATAAGTGGCACGGTGAGGGCATCCCGGGCAGAGTATCGATGACCGCAAAGGTAAAGAGAGTTTAGTACTAAACTTTTTTCTTTTAATTAATTCTTTTTCTACTATTTTCGCCACCCCAAAAGAGATGATATCCGGATTGTATTCATAAATTCGGGGAAGGGTCCCGTCTAATTTGCCGTATACTTTTTTCTTTATATTATATTTTCCTATTATGGCTAAAACTTCCTTCTCCATTACCGGTTCCACCTCTTCTGCTACCAAAATATTATCAACCCTATTTATGAAATCTAATACCAATTTCTCGGGAAAAGGATAAGAGAAGGTGAGTTTTAAAATCTTAACTTTTAAATTATTCTCACTAACCACATCCATCACATAATTAAAGGCACTACCACTGGTGATAATTCCTATCTCTTTACCGCCTTGGTCAATTATTTTATTCAGAGGAGATCTTTCGCTTTGTTCTTCAATCTGTTTTAATTTTTTAATTAATTCTTTGCGCATTTTTACCACATATTCCGGAGCTACGATGAATTGAGAAGGATCCTTTTTAAAATATCCTTTCTCTTTTCCCTGAATGACTGTTCCTAAATTTACCACTCCTCTCATATGCGATATCCTGGTAGTAGTTCGCATAAGTACGGGAATCTTAAATTGTTCTGATAGATCAAAACCAAATTTCATCAAGTCTTTTACTTCTTGCGGATTGGAGGGCTCAAGCAGGGGAATCCCTGCCAAGCGAGCCATAATCCGATTATCTTGTTCATTCTGTGAAGAATACATTGAAGGGTCATCGGCTGATAAGACAATCATTCCGCCCCGCACTCCGGTATAAACTGTGCTCATAAAAGAGTCAGCTGCTACATTCAAACCTACATGTTTCATAAAGACAAAGGAACGCAACCCAGCGGCTGCAGCTGCAGCAGAAACTTCTAAGGCTACCTTTTCGTTTGAGGAAAATTCAAAATATACTCTTGCTTCCCGGGCAATTTTGTAAAATACATTTCCTATCTCTGAAGAAGGGGTACCAGGATAGGTGGAGACTACCGAGACGCTACCTTCCAAAGCGCCCCGAACAGCGGCTTCATTGCCCAGCAAAAACAATTTTTGCCCCTTTTTTTCTGTTAAAATTTCTTTTACTTTCAATTTTTTCTCCTATCTTCTTTTTATTTTGTCGTGTGTATTCGGGTACTACTAATAATATTTTTTTATATAATTCTTAACCTCATCCCTGGTTCCCTTAAAAGGGCCCGGTTCTTCCATCTTTAAGGAAACCAAAGCGGCAGCAAAGAGAAGTGCTTCTTCTATCCCTTTATTTAACCTTTCAGTGATATACGTACTGAAACAGGTATCGCCCCTGCCGGTCCTTCCGGAAAGATTTCTCGGCTTTAAAGGACAAGTATAATGTTTTTTACCATCATAAATTAAAACTTCTTTATGGTGAGTGATCATAATTTCCTTGCTCCCCCACTCGAAAAGTATTTTCGCTGCTTTTTCCCTATCTTTTGTTCCGGTCATAATTTCAGCCTCGGCTGCATCAGTTTTTAAATAATCAATATAAGGGAGACATTCCTTTTTTTCCCCCCAATCTATAAAGACCATTTCCTTATTTTTCGATACATTCCTCAAAAACCCTTGAACGTCCAGGGCAACTTTCCCTTTATGATGCAGGAATCTTATCATTTCACTATTAAATTCTCCCAAGATGAGTCCGGCAAAATGATATATCCGGGAATCAATATTTTCTGGAATATCGCCAAGAGTGAAGGGATCGGCAATCGATAGAGCAGTACAGGTTCTCCTTTCTCTATCTATGCTATGATAAATATTTCTTATGGAAGTAGTGTTTTTAGAATCTAAAGCAGTAATATCTTCTTTAAAAACAGTAAATTCCTCCAAATATTTTCTATCTGATGGAGATAACTTAGTCAATATACCTATTTTATGGCCGATAGCATGAGAAGCACAGGATGAGTATAAAACTGCTCCGCCAATTTCCTTTACCATTTCTCCTTGGTATATGTTTTCATCAATAGAGATATGTCCCATTACGAAACTATCATATTTTTTTAATTCCACTATTTACTCCTTTTCCTAAAAAATAATCAGACTTTTAATGGACTCTTTTTTAAAATTCATTTATAGAATTAATCCTAAATTCCCTTCTATTTTGACATTACTGAGTTTAATGTGGTCTCCTTCCTTAGTGAGTGTAAAGTCAGCTCTATTAGCACCTATTTTTAAATTTTTTATCTCTACTTTATTTATCCCGTCAGGTAAAATTGGTTTTAAATAGATCTTATTGTTAACCACATCTCGACTTATTCCTAAAAGACTTTGGATTATCAGATAAATACTGCCAGACGCCCAGGCTTGAGGGCTACAGGCAACAGGGTACTCAATTGGTCCTTTCATCTCTTTGCGGCTAAAGCCACAAAAAAGTTCGGGTAAACGATTATTCTTAAAATATTGAGATGCTTCTATTAAGCCATTAATGATCTTGGCAGCCTCTCTATGATAATTATATCGGATTAAACCCCTAATAATAATTGAATTATCATGGGGCCAAACACTGCCATTATGGTAGCTCGCCGGATCATAGCCGATTTCCTTTCTCCCCATAGTTCTTATCCCCCAACCATTAAACATTTCCTCACTTAGTAATTTTTTTACTACTGCTTCAGATTTATCTCGGCTAATGATTCCACTATATAGACAATGCCCTGGATTACTGGTAATGGAAGCAATTTGTTTTTTTTGATAATCAAGCCCGTAAGCAAAATATTTTCTGTCTTCCATCCAAAAATCTTTATTAAATCTATCTTTTAACTCCAGCGCATCTTTTTCCAATTTCTTTGCTTTTTCTGTCTCCCCTAAATAGAACAAAATTTCAGCCATCCCTTTCCTCGCCTGATAAATATAACCCTGAACTTCAACCAAGGCAATGGGAGGAATAGCTAAATTTCCATCTTGATGAACACTGGAATCTATTGAATCTTTCCATCCTTGGTTAATTGCCCATTGACTATTTTTTTCACCATATTCAACATATCCGTCTTGGTCAATATCTCCATATTTGTCTATCCATTCTAAAGCAGCAAACAGATGAGGTAAAATCTTTCTTATCAATACTAAATCTCCGGTCCAATGAAAATATTCTACTGCAAGGATTAGAAATAAAGGTGTAGAATCGATGGTTCCATAGTAAGGCGTATGAGGTATTAAATTAAGGTGAGCTAATTCACCAAATCTGATTTCGTGCATTATTTTTCCTGGCTCTTCTTCTCTAAATCCATTAACTTCCTTCCCCTGAAGATGAGCTAAAGTTTTTAATGTACCTTGTGCAATTTTTGTATTTAGCATCAATGTCTGCAATGAAGTAATAATACTATCTCTGCCGAAAGGGACCGCATACCATGGAATTCCTGCGACTGGTATAAAACCTTCCCCTAAATCACCTAACAATAATTTTAAATCCGATAGACTTCTATCGATCAGCTGGTTAAGGTCTTTATGATCAGTTTTAACCATTAGGCAATCCTCTTCCCATTTTTTACGTTTCAATCTCAATTTTTTCTGTGCTTTCTCAAAGTCAATAATGTTTTGGGTAATTAGTTCCTGGCCTTCAATCCTGGGGGTTATACCGACAGTAACTTCTTTTTCCTGTTTATATTTTAGTTTAAAAGATAATTCTATTCTATCTTTAAAAATTTCTCCCTCTTCATTCAGTATTTTTACTATTGTCTCCCGCTTTATACCATCTTTGCCAAGATAACCTAAGAAAATGCCATTTTTAACTTTGGAAGGACTTAAAATAGTCCCTAATCTTTTTTCTTTTACATAATTTCTGACCTGAAAAATATCCAGATAATCAGCATCCACTTTTAGAGTTAATTTTAAGACAAGTGGCTGTGAAAAATAATTAATTACCAATATCTTATCATACACCATGCCGTTGAAAATGATCTGTTCTCTTTTAATTAATACTTTTCTACTGTCAGTTTTATTAAAAATCTCATGCGTCAAGTAAACCTTATTTGTTCTATCTTCTGTTTTCCCGGATGACAAAACGAATGGTTTGATATCATCTATCAGCAATTCATATTGACTTAAAAATCTGCTGTCTTTAGTGTATAGGCCATATTGCCCATCTTCGTTTGGTGTAATATTGCCCGCTTGATCAGTTAATAGAAAAAGGTCTCTGTCTTTGATTAGATGAACATCCATATTTGCTTCTCCTTTTTTCCTTTTCAACTTTTTGCTCAAAATATTATCTTTGAACTAATAAAAATGTAATTTCGATAGAAAGTAATATGGGGATGAAATATTATCATATAATGATAAAAGCTAAAATAATAGGTCTTTGTAAAAATTATTTTATATCTAAAGTGTAGATTTTATCTGTCTTTAATTATCGTACTTGGTAAAGGGAGAGATCTTCTTTAATTTTTGGTTATTGTTAGTGCTTTCTATTAGTTCTTTGATTCTTTCTAAACTATACTTATAAAATTTTTTGTATCGGGGTTTTAATTCCAAACATAATACTCCATTGTAGTTCTTTAAAAGAGGGAATATCTTATCATAGGGAATCTCTCCCCAACTGACAGGCATGTGCATATCGCCTATGCCAAATTGAATTAGATTGATATCTTGGTTTTCAGGAGAGGTTTTGGGTTTGCCAAAACAATCGTGAATATGCAGGTGTTTTATATGCGGCAGGGCTAATTTTATGGAATCTAAAAATTTAAAGCGATAATATTTGGAGGCCAGATAAGCATGGCCGAAATCTAGGGTTATTCCCACATTTTCTTGGTCAATCTCTTTGACTTGTTTGACTAAATCTTCAATATTTGTACCATAATTATATTTGCTAATCTCTAGAAAATCTTTTTCCAATTCCGGGCATCCATTTTCCATAGTAATGCTCACGCCTAAATCTTTGGCAAAGGGAGCTAATTCTTGTAAGGCTTTTATTTCCATCTTCTTTAATGAGTCAATTTTTCTGGTAGAAGATATTTTTGAAAAATTATTTTGACCTAATTCTTTACCTTTATCTTCCTCTTGTAAAGAAATTTTTCCACTATGGTATACAAAAATTTCTGCACCTATAGCATTGGTAAATGCAATTCCGGATTTAAAGATTTCTTTTTGTAATTTAAAATTACGAGAGTCCATCAAATTGAGCAGATCGGGACCGTGAACAGTATATTTTAATTTAAATTCTTTTAGAATGTCTTTAATTACCCTGGTTTGAAGCCAATTCAGTTTCCCCTTAAAGATCGCATCAACTCCGTGAACGGGTATCTCGGCATAATTAAAACCATTATCCTGAATACTTCCTAAAGTTTTTTCTAATAAATCTAAATCTCCATCTATAGCAGAAGAGTCTATATTTATTCCAATCCCTTTTATATGCATATTTTTCGCTTCAAACCAACAATATTTTTATTTACTATTTCAGATTATAACATAATCAAATTTATATATAACTATAATCAAAAAATTGTTTAAAATAGTTTTTTTAAATATTTAATTTTCTTCGATATTTTTTAAAATTACATTTCTGCCATAATTAATCTTTTTTATTAATATGTGTCCGATCTTAGGAGTATTTATTTCAGCATCCGTTGTATCAAAAATATAAGTTTCCAAATCACAATCCTTTCTCAATCTTTCAATAAATTTGATCTGCTTTCCTTTGTTATTATATATTTTATTTCCTCGAATGGTATTTTTTAAAAGAATTTCAACACCTAAAGGATCATGGATTTTTCTACAAATCTCTTTATCTAAGTTGCTTTGATCCACCTCGATATTGTAAATGCCAACTCTCCCGCATATTGGGCAAAACTCAACAAATGGATGATTCTTATTTTCTGTTGTTACCTCATAATGGGCACTCAGAGCCAATCGATAAAATATTATATTCTCATTATTTATATTCAATTTTACCCTTTCGGATTGATTATTCATCAAATTTTTATAATAGTATCTAATATGCAATTGATGATCGTGGCTATTTGCAGGATGGTCAATATCTGTATAAGGTTGCAGGCCTTTATATCTTCCTTCCGTATCGCTTCCTTCATTGCTATTAAACAAAATATGGCGTAAACGATAATTTTCGCTAAAATTATTCTTTATATTACAATATTTCATTAAATTAAATATGACTAAATACACCGCTTCAAAATATCCTTCTACAATATTACTATTTACATAAAACCAGATATTAGGATATCTCGGAATTTCTTTGGAGATAATGTCTTTTTTGGGTAATTTACAATACAATTTCTATCCTTCGTTTATAAATATAATTTGTAAAAATAGTTACTTGTCTTTTTATATATAAAAAAGATTGTTTAACGGTTTATTTTACTTTATTCCATGATTTAACTATACGATAGAACTCTTTAAAATCCTTCTTTTTTTTATAAAATATTTTGAAATTTCTCCGAGTAAAGAAATTCATCATTATTATTTGACGAAAAAGAAAAATAAATGATATATTTTGGGAGATTGCTTTCTCGCTTTATTTTCTGCTATAATGGCGGGGCAAACAAATTAAAAGTATTGAATTTATTATTTTAAACTGGAGATAACGAAATGAAAAATACCGATAAGTTTTATGATATTGCTTTTATAGGACATTATACCAAAGATACCATCGTTTCTTCTACCGGAACCAGAGTGGTTGACGGAGGGGCTTTTAATTACGGTGCACATGTGGCAGTAAGGATGGGCCTAAAAGTAGCAGCAATTACCCGTTTGGCAGAAGAAGATTTTTATGTAGTAGAAAAACTAAAACACCTGGGTGTGGATGTATTCGCCCATATTTCGCCTCATTCCACTTGTCTTCGTCTGGAATATCCCACTTCCAATCTTGATGAGCGAGTCATTTATGTAACCAGTTCAGCAGGTCCTTTTACTTCTGACCAAGTAAAAAAAGTCCAAGCTAAGGCAATCGTTGTTGGTGCTTCTATGCGCGGGGAGGTTAGCTTACAAGTGATAAAAGAACTATCGAAAAAGAAAACTTTCCTTTCCGCTGACGTGCAGAGCTTTATTCGGGTAAATGATAATGGTAAATTAGTCCCCAGGGAATGGCCGGAAAGAAACGACTTATTTGCTTGTTTGGATATTTTAAAAACTGATGCAGTAGAGGCAGGGCTTTTATTCGGTAAATGCGATCTCTATACTGCTGCTCAAAAAATGCACGATCTGGGACCAAAAGAAGTAATTATTACTCACCGAAATGGTGTATTAGTCTTTGCCGATGGCAAATTTTACGAAGAAAAATTTTTACCCAAAGAAATTATAGGAAGAAGCGGTCGGGGAGATACCTGTATTGCCGCTTACACTGCTAAAAGATTAAGTGCTTCTCCTCAAGAGGCAACTGTCTGGACGGCTGCAGTAACTAGTTTAAAAATGGAAGCAGAAGGACCTTTCCAACGTACTTTGCAAGAGGTTAATAATCTTATTGATAATAAATATAAGAAGTAAAATTCAATTGTTAAATCTTATTTTTTAGCAGTTTTTAGGTCTTCGATCAAACTATATTAAAGAAAAAAGCCTTTCTCATTTTTTAATCTCTTCATAAGGGATAACATGCAAACTTTTTTCCTTTAATTTTACAGATACTTCCTCTCCTATAGAAAATATTTTATGCTCCTGAGGATTAGCAATCTCTACGGTGAGGAGATTTTTTTCAGTTTTAATTTCGTATACCATCCTAGAACCAAGATAAATCACCTGACTGATTATACCATTAATAGCCTCTGGTTTCTTAGGTTCGAGTTCAGTAGATTCAGGCCTGATAACCAGAAAAATTCTATCTCCTTCAGTGAAGATCTTCTTAGGTGTAGACACTTTATACTTTAACCCTTCTATATCAACCTCAATTTCTTTCTGAGATAAAATAGTGGCTACTTTTCCTTCTAAAAAGTTTGCTTTGCCAATAAAATCAGCTACAAAATAATTGACCGGGTGAGCATAGATTTCTTGAGGAGTACCTATCTGCTGAATCTTACCTGCATTCATAATAACTACTCGGTCAGAAAGAGTCACCGCCTCTTCCTGATCATGAGTAACATACACCGAAGTTATGCCAACTCTCTGCTGTATTTTTCTAATCTCTAATCGGGTAGATACTCGCATCTTGGCATCAAGATTGGAAAGAGGCTCATCAAGTAATAATACTTTAGGTTCCATAATTAAAGAGCGGGCTAAACTAACCCGTTGCTGCTGACCTCCAGAAAGCTGCGAAGGCGACCTGTCACCTAATTCTTTCAAACCTACCAGATTCATGATCTTCTCTGTTCTTTCTCGAATAGCCTTTTCTTTCTCTTGATGAATCTTTAATCCGTAGGCAATATTTTGATATACGGTCATGTGCGGAAATAGAGCATAATTTTGAAACACCATCGTAGTGGGTCGTCGATTTGGAGGAGTGGTAGTAACATCTTCTCCGTCAATAAATATTTTCCCGGAAGTGGGAAGTTCAAAGCCAGATATCATACGAAGAGCAGTAGTCTTCCCGCACCCAGAAGGTCCTAAAAGAGTAACTAACTCTCCTTTTTTTACTTCTAAATTGACTTTATCTACCGCTGTAACACTTTTTTTCCCACTTCCAAAAATTTTCTCTAAATTTTCAAGAACAAGATAATCCTGTTTCATAAAAAAATCCTTTCCTTTTTCTTAATAATTAGCCAACAATGTCAATAGTTCTTACGCCTTTTCCAATACGATTGACAATTAACTGGATAATCCCTAAGGCAATTAAAACAATAACAATCAACAAATTGCACATCGCTGCTGCTTGTGCATACCTGCTATTATCTACAAAACCCAGTATAGCTATGGTAATTAAATTCCATTTACCCGATACGACAAAAATTACCGCACTGATAGCCGTCATAGCTTTTACAAAATTATAGGCAAGACCGGAGAAAAAAGCGGGGGCAATCATCGGTAAAGTAATCCTGCGAAAAGTAGTATTACTATCTGCACCCAGATCAGTTGAGGCTTCCTCGATAGAAGGGTCAATTTGCTGCAGAGCAGCAATTCCAGAGCGTATCCCTACCGGCATATTTCTAAATACCAAAAGAATGATGATAATCCAAGCTGTTCCGGTCATGATAAAAGGAAACAGTACAGTTCTTTGGTTAAATGCCAAGATATACCCTATGCCAACTACCGTCCCGGGAACCGCAAAAGTAAGCATGGAGATAAATTCCATTACCCCCCGGCCAATAAATTTTTTCCTTATCACCAGAAAAGAGATAAAAATGCCTATAATACCCGCTATTGGTGTAGCCACAGATGAAAGAACTAAGGAATCAATTAAATAATCTTTGCCCACTTGAAACATTTCTACATAATGTTTTAGAGTTAAGGTGGAGTTAACTCCCCAGAGAGTCTGAAAAGAACCATGAACGATGGTTCCGTAAAAAAGAAACACCAGTCCGGTAAAAATAATACAACAGGTATAGACCGGTAGTTTTATATACCATTCCAACTGTTTAATGGTGGCACCGGTAGGTTTTCCGGTAACTGTAATATAAGATTTTCGAGAAACCCAGTATTTTTGCAGAAAAAAAGCAACTATGGTAGGGATGAATAAAAGTATGGCCAGAGTAGAACCCCGAGACAAATCGTACATTCCGGTAATTTGCAAAAAAGCTTGAACTGAAAGAACTCGATAATTTCCGGAGATAACCATAGGATTTCCGAAATCAGCTAAAGATTGGATAAATACCAAAAGCCAGGCACTAGCAATGCCTGGTGTAGCTAAAGGTAAAGTAATAGTAGAGAACACTTTTGCCCTTGAAGCTCCCAAATCCATAGAAGCCTCTTCTAATGATGGGTCAATAGCTTGAAGAATACCGTAAAGAACCAAAAAAGCTGTCGGGGCATAAGCGATAGTTTCAACCAGTATCAATCCTCCCAACCCATATATGGTATAGTTTCCAATAATTTTAGTTAAAAGGGGATTTAGATTCCCCGCTCTCCCAAAGAGCAGAATGGCTGATAGTGCCACTACAAAGGGAGGAGAAATAATGGGAAAGGTTGCAGTCATCCGAAAAAAATTTTTAAAGGGCATCGGAGTCCTGGTAAGGGCATAAGAAAAGATAAATCCAATTACAGTACCTATGGTTGCAGTGTACACTCCTAAAAGCATACTATTTAAAAAGGGTTGATAATAATATCTTTTGGAAAAAATTGCGAAATAGTTGGAAAGATTCCATTGTTTATCAATAAATAAGCTCGTTTTAAAGACTTGAAATATCGGAAATACTACAAAGACTATCAGGCAATAAAAAATCGCCAGAATAGATACAAATAGCAACGGTTCTTTCCATATTAAGCGTAGATTTCCGGTGACTTCCTGTATTTTTCTCTTTGAGCTACTCATATTTTCCGCCCTATAATAATATTTATGGCAATAATATAATAATCCCTGCTACTACAATAATTAGCCAGTAACAGGGATTATTTTTCCTCTATTACTTCATTGCTCTACTTTGATTATTTTCCTATTCTATCTCTCCAAGCAGTAACCAATTCATCTTTGTGCTCGCCTGCCCAGATTGCGTCATAGTCGATTAATTTTACTTTATCTAAAGTTACTGAACCTTCGGCAACTGTTGCTTTCGGATTTACCGGTAAACGGTTATATTTCTGGAATAAATCCTGGGCTTTTTTGGTAAAACACCAGTCAATAAATTGCTTTGCTAATTCCGGTTCCGGTCCGCCTTTAATTAAAGATAATCCTCCTACTTCATAACCAGTTCCTTCTAAGGGGAAGGTCATAACCACTGGATATCCTTCATTTACACCTTTGGCGAGGATATCGTGGGAGAAAGCAATACCAACTGCTATTTCACCTAATCCTACCATCGGTATACATCCGGTTCCGGATTTTGTATACTGAAAAATACTTTGCTTATCAAATTCTTCCCACCAATTCAGGGCTTTTTCCAGACCAACCATTTGGACCAGAGTTGCATAAGTAGTGTAGGAAGTACCAGAAGTATAGGGATAAGCTATCGCAACGTTTTGTTTGAAAGCTGGGTTTAAAAGATGAGACCAGGAAGTCGGTGCTTCTACATTATGTTCCTTTAAAAAATTCACATTAGATACAAAGCCGATTGCCCCGGTGTAAAATCCGGTCCAAGCCCAATCCTTTGCATGTAAAATATCTTTTAATTCAAAATCGGTATTAGGTTTATACGGTTCAAGTAATCCTTTAGATGCTGCATTTATATGAGAGGTATTGGAACCTGCATGCCACATGCTTGCTTGAGGATTAGCCGCTTCTGCTTCTATTCGGGCTAATACTTCACCGGAAGACATTCTCACCCATTCTACATCAATTCCCGTTTCTTTCTCAAAAGCCTCAATGTAATACTGAGCTTCTTCGGTATCAAATGCTGTATACATATGAAGCACCTTGCCTGCTGCCAGACCTGTTACTAAAATACTGCACAACATAACAATAACCATTAATAATGTAAAAGTTAATTTTTTCATGAAAACCTCCTAATTTAATTTCTTTTGTAATGTTTACCATACAGGAATATATCATCTTTATATTCCTGTATATAATATACTGTACTTTTTGTTAACCTCCCTTCTTTTTTTATAAATAATTTTAAAAAATAGTATTTTTTAAAATTATTTTATCTTTTATAATATTAGCAGTCTGCCTTGGGGATTAAATTTTCTATATAAGGTTTTTCTTATCTCTTGTCTTTCTCTGTAAGACCTTTGGTGATCATAACCATTTTTCTGCCATGGCGGAGAAGTAAAGAGTCCTTGATTAAATACCTGTAAAAGCCAATCTTCATATTCACCTTTATATTTTCTTTTAATAAATCTTTGAAATGCTCCGGGGAAATCATGCCATGCTTTCTGTTCTTGACCTGGAGGCGTAGGATAAAAAAGCCCGTTATTTGCTTTAACTGCTTTTAAATCGCCTCCACCATCACCAATCATCATCACCTGATCATCTTCATACTTGCCTGCTTTTTTGGCAATCTCAATATGATGCTGTTTTGACCCCATTTCCTGACCAGCAATAATCTGAGCGTATTGAGCAATCCCTTGAGCTTCCCAATAGTTTGCTAAATCTGAGTATGGTGTTTTAGAAACAATTAATATATCAGCAGATTGAGTAATTAATTCTAAACATTCTTTTACTTGATTAAAAGGCGGCATCTTTGCAGAAATATAGGGAAATGTTCTGTTAACTGCTTCACTCCATCCTAAAAGTTTATATAAAGCAAAATTTTTGGGATTTTTATGGATAAATCCTTCCAAACTTGGATTCCCCAAACCTAATTTATTTTCCTTGGTATAAGCGATATATTCATTCAGGGATTTTATATCGGGTAGCTTGACATGCCTTTCCTGTACCACTCGCTGAACATCTGCTCTATTTTGAAGAGCGGTAAGGATAAGTTGAATGGCAATAAATCTATTACACCCTCTATCTATAGAAAAAAGATTATAATATTCGGCAATTTCCCGGAAGTAAGATTCAATCTCCCATAATTGGTAAAATTCCATAAATTGAGGGTGAAAAATTAACATCTGTTTTCCATTCATATTGTCGGTAACACAACCGTCGGTATCGATAGCAACCAAAAAATCTTTTGTTCTTTTAAATTTTCTTAATTGTTGTTCCGCGTCTTCCTTTATCTGTTCTTCGGTAAGCCTGGGTAAAGCCATTATTTCCTTTCCTTTCTAATACAAGTAATAAGTAATATGTAATTAGTAATAAAACTATAGTTCTGGATTTATAGAAACAGGTTACTTGTTACTGGTTACTAGTTACTGATTACTTATTACTTATTACTTCTTTCTATCCTCTACTGGTACATATTCTTCGCATTTCTTCGTAATATATATCTCTTTAAATTTTGCAAATCGAGGTAAGGGTTCACCGATTAAAGGTAAAGCCCAATTTATAAATTCATCGGTTACGTCTACCCTATTGGAGCAAATCCATTTTTTGGGAAATTCCCTTTCTGAATTTGCCACGATATCTAATGGTATTTTACCATAATTTACCTTATAAGGTAAATTAGGATTTCTTATAATTGTGGACATAAAAGCATTTTCTCCTGATAAGGCAATTTTAACGGCATATGCCCCCACCTGATAAGCCTCATTTCTATCAACGTTGGATACATAGGCAATCTCTCTCCTTTGGCGGGTACCTGGCCTTTCTGAGCGAGCTATTCCTCTAATTATCAACCGACTTTGTGCTCTTCCCTGAGCATCTTTCCTATCGATTCCATTAAGGTAATTAGTAACTACCTGTTCTACTGTCCTTTCAGAAGCACTAAATTGAGCATGGCCAAAGTTATCCCGGAGTATTCCCAAATCACCTACTTCTACTCCCTCCCCAATCACTACTATACACCTTCTATATTTACTTAATTTTTCATTTACCCTTTCAGTTAACAACTCTAAATTACCCTGATAATCATCTTTAGATAGAGATTCTGGAAGAATGATTAGTAAAGGCATATCTCTTTTGGGATCAGCGAGTCTTGCCGCCGCCGGGATAAAACCTATCTTTCTTCCCATGACTCCGATTATCAAAACCGGATCGCTGGTATAGCTAGCCTTGTTCTCCTCATTTGCTTCCAATATATTAATAGCTAAATTACGGGCAACGCTTCCATATCCGGGATCGTGATCACATATTGCAAATGTTCCATCATCTTGCAATGGACCTCCTACGTCGTTATCAATAGTTTTAGGTACGCCGGTACAAATCAACGCTAAATTTTCTTTTTGGGCTAATTTGCTTACTTTGTTAGCTGTATCCATGGAGTCTCCGCCTCCACAGTAGAAGAAATATCCAACATCGTGCCTCTTAAAAACCTCAATAATACGTTCCAGATCCTCATCATTTTTTATTTTGTACCTACAACTGCCTATTGTTCCTGCAGATGCAGTTTCTGCTAATAGAGCTATTTGATGTGGTTCCTGAGCAGAAATATCTATTAATTCTTCTTTTAGAACCCCAAGAATACCCATCTTTGAACCATATATTTTATCAACTTTTTTAGAAGAAATTAATTGGTCAATCACTCCCCTAATACTATTATTAATCACCGAGGTTGGACCGCCTGATTGGGCAATAATTACGTTCTTCATCTATCTATTTCTCTCCTTTTATCTTAATCGATAGCTCAAAACTCAAAACTTTTTTTGTATAAAGAAATTCCTCTACCATTATAACTATTTTATTTTGTAAAGATACTTCCCGCCATTTTCAATCCATAGTTTCCCTGGTCCGATGAAATCTTTCTGATGAATTGAATCCGGATTCCGATAACCCAACCCTACTGATTCACAAATTTCTTTCGAAATTCCAGTAGCTAAAGTAACTTTAAAGTCAAAATCTTCTTTTCCGGAATTAATATCATATTTTCCTGTCCCCCTTACATTAATCACGTGAGCAGCTATATTTTTACTAAATTTAGGATTTATTTCTGTATATTTCTTTACATAATCTTTGCAATGATAACCTATTTGCCTTAAGGCAAGATCCATCTTTGATCGGGAATGAAAGCACTTGATATGAGGAGCATAAATAATAATTTCTCCACCTGGAGCCATAACTCCGGGACTCTGCAATTTATAAGAACCTTTCCCGGCAGTCCAAATTTCATCATAACTCTGGTCAATAACCTGAACTGCACAATCAAGGGGCTCATCTATATAAATCACATGAATTTTCGAACTTAATTTTGCCGCTTGTTTATAAGTTTCGATAAAGCCATTAAATCCTACATCTACATATAAACCTTTGGGTATTACTTGGTGCCCTTTTTCTTGAAAGACCATATTAAAAGAAATAACGGGAGCCTTTATCCGGTCAAAAATATAAGAAGCTCCCTGTTTTATCACTTCTCGAGCAGGATTATCTACTGTGCCGATAATTCGAGGAATACCGATAAGAACCGCTGCCCAGTGCAGTAAATCTATCACCTCCGGACCAGAACTACCCGGGAAAAACACCTTTAATCCTCCCGCATAACCGGCGGATTCATGAGGTAATGTTCCACTTAAGGCAATAATCAGATCATAATCTTCGGTAATTAACTTATTTACCACTATCGTTATAGACTGAGAAAGATCTCCTTGAGTTTTCTCAGCGACAAAAGAAGCAGGGATTTCCCCCATGTTTATTAGTTTTTGAGGGTTATTATATTCATGATTATAAAAATGGTTAAAATTAATTTCAGAAGAGAGCCCCAACTTTTCCCGAATTTCTATTTCAGTCATCGCTCTATGAGTTCCACCGGCGTTTAAAGAATCAATTTTACTCATTCCTTTATTTTTTAACTCTTCATAGATAAAAGGAACTAATTTATCGGTAAAGTCTGTTCTGGTATAATCAGGATGGATTAATAGAACTTTTTTTACCGAATAAAAATCTTTCAGACCTTCCTTTACAATTTCTTCTAATTGTTCATCCGTCAATTCTCCATTGAGATCCTCAATTGAAAGCACATTAATCCTCCCTCTTTAGATATAGTGATAAGTGATAAGTGACGAGTAATAAGAAAAAAAGAAAAAACTGTATTTAAAATTATTTAAATATTCTAACCCGTTTGCAATAATAATTTGCGTTTCAAGTTCAGATAATGATCCTAGGGCTATGTATAAAAATTGAATAAATTCTTTTTTAGAACTTCTTGCCGCACCTTCAGCAATATTTGAAGGAACAGAAACCGCTGCTCTTCTTATTTGGTTTGTTAAACCATACAGTTCTTTGTTGGGAAAAGACTCAGTAATTCTGTAAATATTACTGACCAAATCCATACTTTTTTTCCAAACTTCCAAATCTTTGTGATTTCTTACTTCTTTACTTATTATTCCTCACTCATTACTCATTACTCATTTTGTCCATTCCTTCTCCGGGCGTTCGCGTTCCATCCATTCTGTATGAAATTCTCTCATTTTTCCTTCCTGCGTAGTCATGACTTCCGGATCATCTAATCCTTTAATTTTAAAATAACCATGAGCTCCAAAATAATCTCTTTGTAAGGCTGATACTTGAGCAGATACCATAATTGGGCTGGTTAGCTGAAGAACATAATCAAAAGCATTATTCATCGCCGGAGCAGGTACTTTTACCCAATGAGCAATTTCTATAAAATTAGCTAATTTATTAAGACTTTGCTTAACTACCAAGGCGAATCGAGGAGCAGTTAAAAGGCTAGGTATTTCCGGATTCTCTTGATAAGCTTTGGTAACTTCATCTAAAAACTGAGCTCGAATTATACAACCGCTTCGCCACCCTTTAACAATTTCTCCTAGATTAAGCTCCCATTCATATTTTTTAGAAGCAGCCTGTAATAAAGCCATACCTTGAGCATAAGAAGAAATTTTAGCCAGATATAGGGCATCATGAGCGATTTTAATAAATTGCTCTTTTTCTCCTACATATTTTTCTTTAGAAATAGATATCTCTTTGGAAACTTGTATCCTTAAATCTTTGTCTTGAGACATCTCTCGAGAGAAAACCGCCGCAGTAATAGTGGGAATGGGGACTAATAATTCCAAAGCGCTTTGTACTGTCCAGGTACCTGTTCCTTTCATCCTGGTAATATCAGCTGTTCGATCAACTAGATATTCACTGCTCTTTTTATCTTTCTCTTTCATGCTTTCTCCGGTAATTTCTATCAAATACGATCGTAAAACATCCTCTTCTTTGTTCCACTCAGCTATAATATGAGCGATTTCTAATGAACTCATATTTAAAGCATTTTTAAACACCCAGACACATTCACCGATTAATTGCATATCTCCATATTCAATACCATTATGGACCATTTTCACAAAATGACCTGCTCCATCAGGTCCTATATAGGATACACAGGGAACACCATCATAAGCCTTAGCAGCAATTTTCTTGAATAGGTCTTTAACCAAGGAGTAGGCTTCTTTCTGTCCGCCAGGCATGATAGCCGGTCCTTTTAATGCTCCTTCTTCTCCCCCGGAAATACCTGTACCGATAAATAATAATCCTAGATCATTTAATTCTTTATTGCGCCTTATTGTATCTTTAAAATAAGAATTTCCGGCATCAATGATTAGGTCTCCTTTATCCAGTAAAGGAACGAGTTTTAATATAAAATCATCAACCGGTTTTCCCTGCTTTACCAGCAAGATTATCTTACGAGGGGATTCTAAGGAATCTACAAATTCCTCTAAAGAATAAGCTGGAAATATATTTTTCCCCCGGGCTGCTCCTCTAGCAAAATCTTCTGCTTTGGCACTGGTTCTATTATATACAGCTACAGAATAACCCTTATCCTCCATATTTAAAATTAAATTTTGTCCCATTACTCCTAAGCCGATCAATCCGATATCTTTCTTTTTCATCTATATTTTCTCCTTTTTAATCATATTAATTATTTGGCCAGTTGTCCAGTTACTCGGTTTGTTAGTTATTAAATTACATAGAGTTGTTTATTCGAAACCTGTAACCTGCAACCCATAAACAAAAACTCATCACTCATTGCTCATTACCGTATTGCAATCTATTCAACGCTCTACACTCTTGTTTTGTCTCCTGACTTCTGTATTCTATATTCCTAATTCTTTCTTTCTCTTCCTCTTCACTATATACTATATACCATATACTAATTTATACTCCCGAGAAAGCACTAAACCCTCCATCGACAGGAACAACGATTCCGGTGACAAATTTTGCGGCATCAGAAGCCAGCCAAATGCAGGCACCGATTAAATCTTCAGGATCTCCAAAATTACCCATCGGAGTGTGGGCAATAACCAATTGTCCTCTTGGTGTTAAGTCACCTTTTTCAGTGGTAAGTAGATATCGGTTTTGGGTAGTTAAGAAGAACCCCGGAGCCAGTGCGTTCACTCGTAATTTTTTATTATATTCTTGAGCAAAATGTACGGCCAACCACTGGGTAAAATTGCTTACCGCTGCCTTGGCGGCAGAATAACCAGATACCTTGGTAAGAGGACGATAAGCACTCATAGAAGAAATGTTTATGATAGAACCACCTTCTGTGTTTTTTATCATATCCTTTCCAAAAATTTGAGAAGGAAGCATAGCACCTCCAAAAAGATTAAGTCCCACTACTTTTTCTAAAGCGGAAAGTGGTAAATCAAAAAATTTTAGATCCTCCGAGGTGGTAGCTTCTTTCATATTCCCCCCTGCCGCATTAATCAAGATATCTATTTTACTAAAATTTTCAATTAATTCATCCCGACAGATTTTAATCTTTTTAATATCCATCACATCTAGATAATAACCTTTAGCTTCTATCCCTTCTGATTTTAATTCTTGGGCAACTTTATCAGCATTTACAATATCACATATGGCTATCCTGGCGCCTGCTTTGCCTAACCCTCGGGCAATAGCAGAACCTAAAATTCCTCCGCCTCCGGTAATCGCTACATTCTTCCCTTCTAAACTAAACATTTGTAAATTTTCCTTCATTATTCCCTCCTCCTTGTGTTCAATAGTTTATTAAAAAATTTCTCTCTTTCTGTCATTGCGAGCTTGCCCGAGACAAGCGTGGCAATCTCAACTATTGGTATATAACGTATTTTTTTATGTAGGGGGCGGATTCATCTGCCCCGGTATTTACTCATTAATTATTACACATTACTTGTTACTGTATTTATATACTAACTAAAAGTACCAAATGTCTCCTGATATGATTAGAAAGTTCCCTATAATGCTCTTCTTCGTAATCAAATAATACTTTATAGATTCTATCTTTATAAATATATTTTCCTCTATCGTCCTTATCCTTGAGAATAGATCCATAAGTTATGTGAATAAGTTGTCGAGAGTCATTCTGTTTAAAAAGACTTGCCAATTCATTATCAGAAACTTCATCTAAATTGGGTATACGGGATAGGTCAGTGGTTAAATTGTATGATGCTCTATCTTTTTCAAAATTCTCCAAAGCAAATCGATGAATTTCCCGATAAAGAGCCGGGTTTTTCATAGCAATAACTTTTACTTCCTCTAACCAGCTAGTCCCGGCAGTTTTAATATGACAAAAGCTATCGGTCTCCCGAGAAAAAATAGGATAAACAGAAAACTTATCACTCCCGGTGTGAAGGGAAAGTTTATAGCCACCAATACTTTTACTTAAAGCTGCGTGCAGAGAAAATTCCCTGGCAAATTCCTCTACATTTCCTATATACTCTATCCCTTTTTGCCAATCTCCTAAGAAATGAAGGGCTAAATTCTGAAAATCTACTCCTCTTCTATGAAGTTCTAAGACAATAAATAGATGAGCCAGAGGAGAAGTAACTGTAGGGGTTTCATCTACAGATATTTCTAAATCAAATTTTTCCTTTTTGTAACCTGTTAAGAATTCATAACATCTCAACACGTGATTTAGCGCTTCAGAATAAGTAATTATAATTTCTTTTAATGATTGGTCGTCAAAAATTAATTCTTTCCCATTAACCTTATATGATTTACCTAAATACAATTTTTTTATTTCCTTACAATTAGGAATTTGATTATAAAGTTGGTCTAATTCTTGCTTACCTAACTTTTCAATATCATTTCTGATAAAATCGGAAGGGTCTACGGTGAACATTGTAAAGCCACAATCTACCGCTTCTTTCAGCTCTTTAATATTTTTTACATGATCGGCATCCGCCCCAAAAGGACCTTCATATCCCGCTTCAAAACAACCCCAAATCGCATCATCTAAAACTTTCTGCCAATTTCTCTCGGTTCGAGCCATCTCTCTAACCGATTGCTGGGCTAAAATCGGAAAAATATCTTTACCCAGAAAAGCCTGAAGATGGGCTGGAGTAGCTATACCCAATCGATCTCCAGTGCCAAAAGAAGCCCTTATACCACAAAAAGAAGGATTTAGGTGCGGGAATATTTCTCGTAATAGAGAAAGATTAAGATGGTTTAAATAACATTTCTTTATAGCCAATTTATTTTCATCCGCTATCTTCTCTTCTAAATTCTCCCCTTCAAATTTATTAGTAAGATCAGGAGCTGCAAAAATTATCAAATTTTTTTCTTTATCACCTTTCGCCATAAAAAAATAATTATCTTTTTCTGACATTATAGAAGATGAATATGCCTTATATCTATCACTATGATACTTATCAAAATACTGTAAAATATCCTGTTTATTCATTAAACTCTCCCTTTAAATTAAATAACCTCATTTGATTTTCATACATCAAAGCTTTCAACGCTTTCACTCCCCCATTATAGGTTATTTGCCCACTCGAAACAAGGGAACCTATGACTTTACTTATTATTCTGTCAAATACTTCAAATCTACTCCCCTCTGACAAAATTTTTCTGCCATCACAAACTGGGCCCCCGCTTGAGGTAAGAAGAGACGATCCAGCAGTATGTAGCAGATATTGTTCCATCACATAAGGACTATCATTATGCCACCAGGGAAATCCAGAGTGAACCTTAGGAAAAGCCCTTTCTAACATCAAATTAGTATGAGCAAAAATTTGATTCATGGGATATAAAATTAAATGACCTTGATTCTCGCTTTCTCCGCTAAAAAATCTTGATAATAGAGGTTGTAAATTCTCTATGATATTTACGTTGTCAGCTGAAACATCACCTCCTACATCAGTTCCCCATTTTTCAAATAAATACTCGTTAGCATTTCTGACCGCACCATAATGTATCTGCGTAACCATTCCTTTTTCTTGATTCAAAGCACAGAATTGGTGCATCATAAAGGAAATAAATTCTTTTGTTTCAAGAGATCTCAGACCAAACTTCTTTCCCTTATTATAAGCTTGCTGAAAAATTTCTTCCGCTCTTTTCAAACTGATTTTTAAACCATAGGGCTCCAACAAGCCATGATCACTTGCCCTTGCCCCTCTCTCTGCAAAATAAGCATACCTCATACTTAAAGCCTCCATAAGACCTTTAAGTGTTGTTTCACGTTTAGTTAATTGGCAGATTTTTTCCACATTTGCTTTCCACTGATCATCAAAGATATTACAATAAGCATCAGGCCTAAAGGTAGGTAAAAAAGTAATACCTTCTATGTTTCTGGACACCTTATGATATTCCAGATCATCTATCGGATCATCGATTGTAAAAATAATTTTTGCTCCGATTTTCTTCAGGATAGATTGTGGTAACATATCTTTTTTCTGTAAGCGATCATTCGCTTTTTCCCATACTCTATCTGCGGTCTCAACGGATAATATTTCTTCTATGCCGAACATTCTTTTCAAATCTAAATGCATCCACTGATGGACATGGTTTCCCTCAAGATAAGGAAAAACTCCGCACAAGGCCTTCCATTTATCATAATCTGAAATTTGAGGATCTCTAGCCAAAGCCTGGGAAAAACCAGGGAATTTTGCAGCCAATTGAATAATATAATGATCACAGTTTTTATATTCTCCCCTTGTCTCAAGAACTTCAGCTCTCCAAATATTGGGAAAAGGTTTATTTTCCACAATTTGCCTTAGATTATGATGAGTATGAGTATCAAAAATCCCCACCTCTTTTCTTAAGGGAACTGCAACTTCATGGTATAATTTTACACCTTCAGTTGTATCCAATAACCAATCTTTACCTAAAAATTTATCTTTTGTCTTCATAATTAACCTCCTTTAGCTATTACTATCCATTTAAAAATAATATTTTACAAATATTTGTAAAATATTATTTTTAAATGGATAGTAATAGCTAAAGGAGGTTAATTATGAAGACAA
>Ga0116197_1000011_pt1 | contig 41960 bp, 40 predicted proteins | sample ZodSprsou2mmetaG_FD_94480 | JGI IMG/M metagenome (GOLD analysis project Ga0116197, IMG submission 94480) | Hot spring sediment microbial communities from Zodletone spring, Oklahoma to study Microbial Dark Matter (Phase II) - Zodletone Spring... ...
AGACTGCATGATGCGGGCTGCTGGATGATGGTTATTGGTCTGGAAAGCTTCAATCAGCGCTTGTTGGATTTCATGAACAAGGACACAACAGTTGAAATAAATGTTGAAGCCGTTAAAACCTGCCAGAGTTTAGGTGTTAAGGTTTGGGCTAACGTCATGTATGGATTGCCCACAGAAACCAAAGAAGAAGCACTAGAAATTTTATACAAAGAGGGAGTAAATGCTTGTATAGTAGCTGGCAGTACCAATGTTCTGCCTGATATTAAAATGAAAAAGTTAAGTCCAAAAATTTTAATAGACCTTTCTACCCTTAAGGAATTAAGAGGCATAGAAAATAAACAAAACAAAATCTGCATAAAACCTTTGACCACTATTGCCGAATTAACTCATTCAGAGCTTATACTAAAAGAAAGTAAAGTATTAATTCAATCTGCCGAACAATTTGCTGACCCTCTGGTAAGAAATAATGCCACTATCGGAGGAAATTTAGTTACTGCTTCACCGGCAGCAGATATGGCAGTGCCTCTCCTTGCCCTTGATGCCCTTATTAAAATAGAAAGTATTGAACAGAAGAGGGAAGTCAAGCTAAAAGAATTTTTCCTTGGACCGGGCAAGACAGTTTTGCAGGATGATGAGATGATGGTAGGAATTGAATTTGAGCAGAGTGACATAAATAAAAATGGATATTTTGTTAAGCTGGGGCAAAGAAAGGCTATGGCTATTGCCATAGCTAGTTTAGCCTTGAACTTAGCAATGAAACAAAACAAAATTATTCAGATTCGTATTGCTATGGGCTCTGTAGCCCCCAGGCCAATTAGGCTGACTGTGGTGGAAAAATTTTTAGAAAATAAAGAAATAAGTAGTAAATTAGTGGAAGAAGCCGTAAGCAAAATAAGAGAAGAAGTCAATCCCATTAGCGATATACGAGCATCTGCTGAATATCGTCGATATATTTCCGGAATCCTTTTCAAGCGAGCACTTGAAAAATTGACTCATTAAATAATTAGATATTATTCATTTATTTATTATTTATTATTTTTTACTCATTACTTAATTTATTACTTATCAAAAAGGAGGCTTTAAATGGAAGAATATAGAATAGAACTAACCGTAAACGATGAAAAAATAATTGGAACCGCCAAGGCTGAAGAATCTCTGTTAAAATTTTTACGCAGACATGGTTTTAGTGAAGTAAAATGCGGCTGTGAAAAAGGAGAATGCGGTACTTGTACGGTTATTCTGGATAAAAAAGCTATTAAATCCTGTATTACCTTAGCTCTCCGGGCTGACCACAAAGAAGTATGGACCGTGAAAGGTATGGAAAAATTAGAATTAGGGAGAAAATTACAGGAAAGTTTTGTTAATCACGGGGCCATACAATGTGGTTTTTGTACCCCGGGAATGATTCTTACTGCTAAAGATTATTTGGATAAAAATCCACTTCCCAATAGAGAGGAAATTAAAAAAGCAATATCTGGAAATCTATGCAGATGTACCGGATATAAGAAGATTGTTGATGCCATTTACGATGTGGCGGGAGAGAATCATAAATTGGGAGGTGATATCGATGTCTGAATTTAAGATAGTTGGTAAACCCATACCCCGGCATGATGCCTGGTCAAAAGTAACCGGAGACCTTAAATACGCTGACGATTTTACTATGCCCGGAATGTTATTTGCCAAAGTTCTTCGCAGCAAATATCCGGCAGCTAAAATTATTTCTATAGATACTGGTAAAGCAGAGCAATTAGATGGCGTAAGAGCTGTTTTAACCGCTAAAGATGTTCCTCACAATGAAACAGTAACCAAGTTTGGTCAGAGCACGGAAGTTGGTAAAGGATTTGAAGGTTTATACCGGGTTTTAGCCGAGAAAAAAGTCAGATTTATGGGAGAAGCAGTTGCTCTGGTTGCTGCCGAGACAGAGGAAATTGCCGAGGAAGCCTTGGATCTAATTGAGGTAAAGTATGAACCCCTCACCGGGGTTTTTGATCCTTTAGAGGCCATAAAGCCGGGTGCTTATCTGGTGGGAGAAAGCAAGTCCAATATCATAGGCGAATTTGGCTGCCAGCAAGGTGACCTGGAAAAAGGTTTTGCCCAGGCAGATGTAATAATTGAAGATACCTATAAGGTGCCTTTTGTTGACCATGCTTATTTAGAACCAGAAGCGGGCATTTCCTGGATAGATGATTATGGAATACTTATAATCCGGGTAAGTACCCAAGTAATAGAGCACTTTAGAGATGTAGCTGATGTATTGGGTTTGCCCCATAATAAAGTCCGATATATAGGGACTATGATGGGCGGAGGTTTTGGCGGTAAAGAAGATATTACCGTGGAAACTTATTTGGCTCTGCTTACCTGGAAGACTAAGAAACCGGTAAGATTAGTTTATACCCGCGAAGAATCTATCTTGTGCCATAGCAAAAGACATCCTTTAGTGATGAAGTATAAAGTTGGCGCGAAAAAAGATGGTAAGCTTATCGCTTTAGATGCGGACTTAATATCTGATGCCGGCGCCTATCCTTACTTAAGTCCCTGGGTCACTTTATACGCAACGGTTAATGCAGCCGGTCCTTATTGTATTCCCAATGTGAAAGTCAGAGCTCATTGTGTATTAACTAACAATACTTTTACCAGTGCTAACAGAGGATTTGGAGCCCCCCAACCTAATTTTGCTTATGAAAGCATTATGGATGAATTATCTCATAAACTGAATATAGACCCTCTGGAAATCAGGCGTAGAAATTGCCTTACTACCGGAAAAGCTTTGGCGACAACCGGTCAGGTCTTCAAGACCTATGTTGCTCTTCCGGAAGTTGCCGAAAAAGCCTGGAAAGCTCTGGGAGAGTCTACTGAATGTAAAAAAGATGAAGGCAGAAAAATAGGACGAGGATTAGCAATTGGGTTGATGAGCTATGGCCGGATGACCTTTCTTCATGACTCTTCCCGCTGCTACGTAAGGTTGGAGTCAGACGGGAGTATATTGATTAGATCCGGGATACCTGATTTAGGAGGGGGGCAGATTTCTTTACTCTGTCAGATTGTTGCTGAAGAACTGGGAGTGCCTACGTCCCGGGTAAAGATTTACCATAGCGATACCGCATTGACCCCTCTTGCCGGAACCACCACTGCTACTCGACAGACCTATATGTCCGGGAATGCAACTCTTAAAGCTGCCCGAGAAATAAGAAACAGAATTTTGAATAAAGCTGCGGAAATATTAAATGTTAATCAAGATAAATTAGATCTTATTAATGAAAAAGTTATAGTTAACTATGATCCCTCGCAATATGTTCCTTTAGTAAAAGTGATACAGGTTTGCAATGCGGATGGAATAGAGTTGTTTTGTGAAGCCCAATTTAATGCCCCCTCTACCATGGTGCCTGACTTATCTAATATAAGAGGGATGACCTTTCCTGATTTTACTTTCGGAGCCCAGGCAGTAGAAATAGCTGTGGATACGGAAACCGGGCAGGTTGAAATCTTAAAACTTGTAACCTGTTATGATGTGGGAAAAGCTATTAATCCTTTAAGTGTAGAAGGCCAGATGGAGGGTGGTTCTATCTATGGAATGGGCTATGCCCTGACCGAAGAGGTTATTATGGAAAAGGGAATGACCATGACCCCCTCTTTTGCTGAGTATATTATTCCTACAGCGGCTGATGTGCCTGATGTAAAGGCGATTCTGGTAGAATCAGGCGGAGGATTAGGTCCTTACGGAGCTAAAGGAATCGGTGAGCCTTCCTGCAGTATAATTGCTCCGGCTATCTTGAATGCTATTTATGATGCAGTTGGTGTGAGAATTAAGAGTTTACCGGCAACTCCGGAGAAAATAATAAGGGCTTTAAAGAGTGATTATTTTAGGAAATAGGAAAAACAGAGAACCGTCACCTGTTTTAGCAAAGAGGTAGTCATGGATAAAGAAAAAGTAAAGCTTCGGAATGAAAAAGAGACTCTATTGATACCGCTTTATTGCAAGTATCTAGAAAGCCAAAAAGATTCGCCGATTATCAAAGATGAAAAAGCAATCGAAATGGTCAATAGTATTGAATATGATTATGAACAATTACAAATTCCCAAACAAACCTATGTTACAATCTGTCTGAGAGTAAAACAATTTGATAATTATGTTAATAATTTCTTAATGGCTGAACCTGATAGTATTGTTATTCATTTAGGATGTGGTCTTGATAACCGATTTAAGCGGGTTGATAATAATGCAGTTGAATGGTATGACTTGGATTTTCCGGAAGTAATCGAATTACGGAAGCATTTTTATCAGGAGACAGAAAGATATCATTTTATTTCATCACCGGTTATGGAATTGAATTGGTTAGACAGCATAAATGCTAAAAATAAATGGGTAATCATTCTGGCAGAAGGTTTATTCATGTACCTGAAAGAAGAGGAGGTAAAATTATTATTTCAAAGTTTCCAAAATAAATTTTCCATTAATACTATTATTTTTGATAGTTATAGTGCGCTTACAGCAAAAAGCATAAAAAACCATCCCTCAATTAAAAAAACGGGTGCAGTTATTCGTTGGGGAATTGATAACGCAAAGGATATCGAATCATGGGGCAATAAAATATATCTCAAAGAGGAATGGTATTTCACGCAATCTGATGAGATCAACAAATTGGATATCGGTTACAGAATTCTATTTAAATTAATGAGTTTATTTCCGATGGCACGAAAAGCACATCGCATATTAGTATTTCAAATCGGAGATATTAAATGAAAGTATCAGTTTATTGTTAGATCTTTCGAGCATAAAACAGAGAACCGTTGTACTAGCTCAATAAATAAATTTATCCGGTTACCAAGGTTTAAGCAGAACTATAAAAAATTATCTCTTCAATTTCAAAAAAGAATCAATCAAGCCTACTTACAAATGGAAAGAGATTTGAAACACCTTTCTTTGGATACAAAAAAACTTAAAAGGAACAAATTCTATTTGGGAGGCGAGGGCTTCTAAAAGCTTCGGTAATTACGACCCCCTGTTTTTAGTCAATTTTTAGCTCCCCAAAATCACAAAACCATTGTAAAGAGCCACTTTCAATTTTTGGAGGGGTGAAAATTTAGCTAAAAAAAGCCATTTTTGAGGGGTAAAACCATAGCTCGACTTAAAATAATGCGCCAAAAGCGATATCTCGCATTCTGACTCTAAAATCCTTATATTATAAGGCTTTTCTCTTGCTATAAATTAGTTAAAATCATAAACTTTAAGCTCCTGCCCTCTTCTTGATCTTCCCCAGGAGTCCTAAAGAAGAAAATCCTCAAGGAGCGTGGGGTATGATGAATAGATATATTAGCGTCTTTAAGAATGAACCTTAAGAGAGAGAAGTCGAGATTTTATTGTTGAAAGTGACTTTTTTCAAGTCTTATCTAAAATAGTCTTGACTTTTTTCGAATTAATTAGTATTATGGGTGCTATGAAAGAGAGAATACTTTATCAGAAAATATGGCAAAAGCTATCATCTTATAAAAATATGGTATTTTTGTCCGGTCCCAGGCAAAGCGGAAAAACGACCTTTGCAAAGATAATTGCCAGAGATTTTAAAAATCAAGTTTACTTTAATTGGGATGATATTCCTAGCAAGAGAACATTGATACGGGATCCTTACTTCTTTGAGAAAGTCGACCGGATGGATGAATCGATTCCTTTGGTTATTTTTGATGAAATTCATAAATACAGCAATTGGAAGAATTACCTCAAGGGAGTTTATGACAGATTTGCTGAAGAATATAAGATTCTTGTCACCGGTAGCGGTAGATTAGATTTGTATCAAGAAGGTGGAGATTCCCTGGCTGGCAGATATATGAAATTTCATCTATTGCCTTTTACCTATTCAGAATTGATAAATAAACAAAACTCGATAACGGATTTCATAAGCAATCCCTTTCATTTTCAAGAGGATAATCAAACGGACTATGGTCTGTGGGATGATCTTTTTGAACTTAGTGGATTCCCTGAACCGTTTTTGAAAGGGGAAAAGGATTTTTACCGATTATGGTCAAACAATTATCAGCACCAGTTAATTCGGGAAGATATTCGAGATTTAACTCAAATCAAAAAGTTTGATTCCCTGGAAATTTTGTATTCCCTCTTACCGCTAAAGGTAGGTAATCCTCTTTCTTTAAGTTCATTAAATTCAGATGTCCAAGTATCTGTGGACAGTGTCAAAACCTGGCTCGAAGTATTTGAGATCCATTATTTGATATTTCGAATATCACCATGGACACATAAAATTTCCCGGGCAATTAAAAAGGAAAAAAAGGTTTATCTTTTTGACTATGCACAAATAAATGATCGAAGTATACGTTTTGAGAATATGATTGGCTTAGAGTTATACAGGGCAATTTTTAATTGGAACGATTTGGGATTAGGATATTTTTCCCTGCATTATATTCGCAATAAAGAAAAAGAAGAAGTTGATTTTCTTATTTGTAAAGATCATTATCCTATATTGCTGATTGAATGTAAATTATCAGATGAAAATATCTCCAATAGCTTGATTAAATTTCAGAATACGCTCAATATACCTGCAATTCAGTTGGTAAATAAACCACATGTTGGAAGAATGGTAACCAATCAAAAAAATAAGAGTTTAATTATATCTGCTCCCAGGTGGTTATCCTTTTTGCCGTGATGTTTGGTTGTGCAGGTGAGAATCGGTTCGGAGAAAATAATCAGAGCTTTAAAAAAAGATTACTTTAAAAAATAAACTATGTATCCCTTAAAAACCTTTGTTTAAAAAGTTAAATTACTATCATAATTAAATAAGGATTGAATAAAATGTTAATCAGTGAGGCGTTAGATCTAAAAGAAAAGGCCTTTATATCTTTAGTAGGAGCCGGAGGGAAGAGCACCCTTTTTAATCGATTAGCCGAAGAGCTGCTTCTTAAAAATAAGCGGATGATCCTAACTGCTACTACTAAGATGTTTACCTGGCAGTTGGCTCCTTTTATAAAAAAGGGCAAATTAGTTGAAGGCCACGACGAAGAGTCCATTCGGAAATTGGTTAAACAATACTTTTCTATGAAAAGTAAAAACGGTAAATTGGTAGTTATTGGAGAGAAGATCGAGGATAATGGAGAGGAAAAAGTATCCGGTCCGCCCCCTGACTGGTTGGATAAAGGGTGGAAGGATAAGTTGGCCGATTATTTCTTGGTAGAAGCTGATGGGGCAGCGGGGAGACCGGTAAAAGCCCCGGCGTCTCACGAACCGGTCATTCCTTTATCGACTACAGATTTAATCGGAGTGATTGGTCTTGATGCCCTGGGTCTTTCTTTGAGGGAAGAAAGTGTTTTTCGTTCTGAAATTTTCTCTCAGCTGACCGGAGTAAAATTGGGAGAAAGGATTGGGATGGAAGCTTTATCTCTTTTAATCTGCCATCCCGAAGGTTTATTTAAAGGAACCCCTCCGGGTTGCCGCCGCCATCTTTTTATTAATAAAGTAGAAAACTCTAAAGATCTAAAAAAGGCAGAAGAATTGACTTTCCAGGTTTTAAAAATCTGTCATCGAAAAATAAGTAATATAATCATTGGAGCAGCGAATCAGAAGGAAGTGGTAGCTGAAGTGATCAGAGAGGAAAAAACGCCATGATCTACGGAATCATTTTAGCGGCAGGTGAAGGTAAAAGGATGGGCAAAGTAAAACTAACTCTTCCCTTAGGTGATAAGCAACTGATAGAATGGGTGTTGCAAGCAGCAAAATTAGCTCCTTTAGATAAATATTTTTTGGTGCTCCGCCCGGAAGATAAAGAGATGATCAAGATAGGTGAAAGCTGGGGAGCTGAAATTGTGCTTAATCCTGATTTTCGTAAAGGAATGAGTACTTCAATTAAGAAGGCTTTGCTAAAAATAGACATTCAGGAAGTAGAAGGATTTTTTCTAATTTTAGGAGATCAACCCTTAATTACTTCTAAAGTTATAAATCAATTAATAAAATCTTTTTCTCCGGGCAAAGCAGAAATAGTGGTACCTTATTTTAAGGATAAGCGAGGTAATCCGGTTCTTTTTGATATTTACTGGAAAGATGAATTAATGGCGGTAACTGGTGATGTAGGAGGGAGAGTGTTAATTAAAGCCCATCCCGAAAAGGTAAAAAGAGTAAATATTCCAGATGAAACAATTTTATTTGATATTGATCAAGAAGAAGATTATTTAAAAGCCCAGAGGTATTTAAAATTATTAGATAATAGAAGGGAAAATTGAATTTGGATAATATATTGATAGTTATTCGCGGCGGAGGAGATCTGGCCACCGGGGTGGCTGTAAGGCTTTTTCGAGCTGGATTTCCGGTAATGATTTTAGAAATAGAACGTCCTACCGTCATCCGTCTTCCCGTTTCTTTTGCTCGGGCAGTTTATGAGGGTAAGGCTATGGTAGAAGAGATAGAAGCTGTTTTAATTCCTTCCTGGGAAAAAGCGAAAGATGCTATTAAGCAGGGAAAGATCCCGGTTTTAATAGATCCGAAAGGAAGTTGTATTAAAAAACTTTTCCCTACTGTTTTAGTGGATGCTATTTTGGCCAAACGTAATTTAGGAACCAGGAAAGATCAAGCTCCTCTGGTCATCGGATTAGGTCCGGGATTTACCGCAGAGGAGGATGTTGATGTAGTCATAGAAACCAAGCGAGGGCATTACCTGGGGAGAGTTTACTATCAAGGGCAGGCTATACCGGATACCGGTGTGCCCGGAGAAGTAGGGGGAGAATCTAACAGAAGATTACTGCGAGCTCCGGTTGAAGGTAAAATTGTACCATTGCATCAAATAGGAGATTTAATTAAGTCAGGTGAGATCATTGCAGAAGTGGAGGGAGTTCCTTTAAAAGCAGAAATATCTGGTGTTCTGAGGGGATTAATTCATTCTCAAAGTAAGGTTACCAAGGGGATGAAGGTTGGCGACATTGACCCGAGAGGAATTAGAGATTACTGCTTTACCGTTTCCGATAAAGCTCGTTCGTTGGGAGGAGCAGTTTTAGAGGCAATCTGCGCTTATTTAAATAAAAAATAGCTAAGGAAAAATTTTTTTACATTCCGTTATATTTATATTAGAATAACGATTAGGTGATAGAGGTAATTTTGTAAAAGGAGGGGAGAGTAGATGTCAGAGATCTTAAAAGAAGCGATTAGAAGAATTGATAAAGGTGAAACAGTTGCTTTAGTTACTGTGGTGGAAACTGATGGTTCTACTCCAAGAGAATTGGGAGCGAAGATGATAGTGAGCAAGGATGGCTTGATAGCCGGAAGTATCGGAGGCGGAATAACCGAAAGTAAAGTAATCGAGGAAGTAAAACAGGCACTAAAGGAAGGCAAGGGAAAGCTTTTAACTTACCATTTAACCAAAGAACAGTCTGCCTTGGATGAAGGAGCTATTTGTGGTGGTGAGATGAAAGTTTTTATAGATATCCTGCAACCCAAAGAAGAAGTATTGATTTTCGGGGCAGGCCATATTGCTGTCTGTGTCTCTAAATTGGCCAAAATGGCGGGATTTAAAGTAATTATTGTTGATGATCGAAAAGAATTTGCCAATCAAGATAGATTTCCGGAAGCCGATGAAGTAATAGCTGAAGAAATAGAAGAAGCTCTAACCCATCTTAATATTACCCCTTCTACCTATATTATTATATTAACCCGAGGGCATTTGAAAGATGAAGAAGTCTTGACATCAGTGATTGGGTCAGGTGCTGCCTATATAGGGATGATCGGAAGTCGGAAAAAGAATGCCACTATCTTTCAACATTTAATAAAAAAGGGAATATCCCAAGAAGCGCTGAACCAAGTTCATGCCCCCATCGGGATTGATATTGGAGCCCAGACTCCCGATGAGATTGCAGTCAGTATCATTGCCCAAATTATTCAATACAAAAGAAGTAAGAAGGGAAATATATAAAGTTATGTTAAAAAAATTTTTTTGTTCTCGAAAGAATATCATTTTTACCGGAATCTTTATTGGTATTTCCGCAGCCTTTTTACAAAAATTAGGGAATCCGGCTAATATGGGGATTTGTGTAGCCTGTATGTTGCGGGATATTGCCGGCGCTTTAGGTTTTCATCGGGCAGCAGCAGTGCAATATATTCGCCCTGAAATCATCGGTTTTGTTTTAGGTTCTTTAATAGCAGCCCTCATATTTAAGGAGTTTAAACCCCGGGCTGGTTCGTCCCCCCTTATCCGTTTTGTCTTAGGTTTTTTGGCGATGATCGGCGCCTTAGTCTTTTTGGGTTGTCCCTGGCGCACTTTGTTACGATTGGCCGGTGGCGATGGCAATGCCCTTTTTGGATTGGCGGGATTAGTAGTAGGGATTTGGATAGGAATATTTTTTATTAAATCAGGTTATAATTTAGGCCGAAACCAAGAAGTTTATCCTTTAGTCGGTTGGATTATGCCGCTTATCATGGTAGGGCTTTTTCTACTTCTTATTTTTCGGCCTCAATTGCCTTCAGGGGCGGTTTTCTTTAGTAGGGGGGGAGCTGGAGCTCAGCATGCTCCTATATTGATAGCATTGGTCATCGCAATGTTAATTGGATTTTTTGCCCAAAGAACCAGGTTTTGTACCGTGGCAGCCGTTCGAGATGTGATCCTTATTAAAGATACTTACCTTTTTACAGGAGTGGTGAGTCTGTTATTGGCTGCTTTGATAAGTAATCTGATATTAAAACAATTCCATCCCGGTTTCCAGGATCAACCCATTGCCCATACTAACCAATTATGGAATTTTGGAGGCATGGTTTTAGCTGGATTGTCTTTTACCTTAGCCGGAGGTTGTCCCGGCCGCCAACTCTTCCTTTCCGGGGAGGGCGATGCCGATGCCGCTGTATTTGTTCTGGGGATGATTGCGGGAGCAGGCTTTGCTCATAATTTTGCTATAGCTAGCTCCTCGGAAGGACCGGGTCTTTGGGGACCTGCTTCAGTTATTACCGGATTAATTATCTGTCTTATCATTGGAATTAGTATGAGTGATTTAGTAAAAAAGAAAAAAGAGGCATAAGCTTATGAGTGAGAAAATCGATGTCCGGGGATTTTCCTGTCCGCTTCCGGTAGTAACGGTTAGAAACAAACTGTTGGAGATAAAAAAAGGAATTTTAGAGGTTTTAATAGATACCGGAACGGCTAAAGATAATATTACTCGGATGGCTGAAAATGCAGACTGGAAAGTAGAAGCAAAGGAAGAGGGTGGAGAATATTTACTTACCATTTCCAAATAGAAAAAATGAGTTTGAAAGGGAAAATTATGATTTATTTCGATAATGCAGCTACCTCTTATCCCAAACCTAAAGAGGTAAGCGAGGCGATGCTTCATTTTTTGGAAAAAGTCGGTGCCAGCCCCGGGCGTTCCGGTCATCGGCTTTCTATAGAGGCTGGGCGTATTATTTATCGGGTCAGAGAGAGTTTAGCGGAATTATTTAATGTCGATGATCCTTTGCGAATTATATTTACTTTGAATGTCACCGAGGCTTTAAATCTTGCTTTGAAGGGGCTGCTAAGGCCTGGAGACCAGGTAATTACCAGCAGCTTGGAACATAATTCAGTTATGCGGCCTCTTCGAGAATTGGAGAAAGAAGGGATAGAGGTTGAATTAGTTTCTTTTTCGCCTAAAGGTTTTCTTGAACCCCAAGATATAGAAAAATCGATTAAAAAAAATACCAGATTAATCGTCTTAAATCACGGCTCTAATGTAATAGGTAGTCTACTACCTATTACTGTTGTGGGAGAGATCGCCAAAAGACACGATATTCTTTTTTTAGTAGATACAGCTCAAACTGCAGGCTGTTATCCTTTAGATTTTAAAAAAGATAATATTGACCTTTTGGCTTTTACCGGCCACAAAGCTCTTTTTGGACCACAAGGTACAGGAGGGTTGGTAATCGGAGAAAGAGTGAATGTTAAAAAATTAAGTCCCTTAAAGACCGGGGGGACAGGCAGCCGTTCAGAGTCAGAAGAGCAGCCAAATTTCCTACCGGATATCTATGAAAGTGGAACTCCCAATACAGTAGGCTTGGCCGGATTAAATGAGGGTGTTCGATTTGTCCTGAAAGAAGGGATTGATAAAATTCGTCAACATGAACTTCGTTTACATCAGAAATTAGTTACCGGATTAAAAGAAATACCGGGAGTAATAATTTATGGAGAAGGACAGGGAAAAGATCGGATAGCGGTTATTTCTTTTAATGTTAAGGACCAATTGCCTTCAGAAGTGGGATTAAAGCTTAACGAAGAATATAATATTATGTGCCGGGTTGGCTTGCATTGTTCCCCGGTTACTCATAAAACTATTGGTACTTTTCCTACGGGAACGGTTCGTTTTAGCATGAGTTGGTTTAATACTTTTAAAGAAGTAGACCAGGTCATTATGGCGGTAAAAAATATTGCTAAAGAGAAATAACTCGGAAAGGATTACTGTTCATGAAAGAAAATTTTAGCGTAGTCATATTTTTTTCTACCAGTGCAGCAATAAGAGCGGAAAGTTTAACTGAAAAAGAAAATTTAAAAATAAATCTTATTCCTATCCCCCGGCACTTAAGCTCAGACTGTGGTGTTTGTTTACGTTTTAATGATGAAGATAAAGCGAAAATAGAAAAAATTTTACAAGATGAGAAAGTTGAATATGAAAATATTTATAAAATATAATACTTTTCGAATCAAATAAATAAATTTACCAAAACAAGATATAGTGAGACGAGAGTAAATGTTTACAGGAAGTGATGAAATTGAAATTAAGATATAAACTGTGGCTAGAAAATAATGGAGAAAAAGCCTTTGGCAATGGTCCCTTGGATATCCTTCATCGGATAGAAACAACCGGTTCCCTAAGACAGGCGGCAGAGGGAATAAACATGTCTTATTCCCAAGCCTGGAATCTAATGAGAGATTTAGAAAGAAGATTAGGATTTAATCTTTTAAAAAGAAAAGTCGGAGGGGAAAGAGGAGGAGGGTCAGAGATTACCGAGGAAGCAAGAGAATTGATAATGAAGTTTAAGCTATTTCGGGAGAAAGCGGACCAGAATTTGAATTCACTTTATAAGAAAATATTTCAAGAAAAAGAATAGTCTTTTTTTGTTTTACGTTATACAAATAAAAGTATAACAATTAGATGGGGGTGTTATTTCAAATATAATGAAAAAGATTCCGGTAGAAAAAGCAGTAGGAATGATATTATGTCACGATATTACCCGAATTATCCCTGGGGGATTTAAAGGAAGGGCTTTTAAAAAAGGTCATATTATCCAGAAAGAAGATGTAGAAAAACTATTGAAGTTAGGGAAAGAACAGATATATATATGGGAACCGAAAGCTGGTGAAATTCACGAAGATGAAGCGGCGCTTCGTATAGCCCGGGCAGTAGCAGGAGAAAATGTAGATTATGATGAACCGAAAGAAGGAAAGTCTGTTTTAAAATCAAAAGAGAAAGGTGTATTTAAAATTAATTTTGAACTTTTATACCGGATAAACTCTATTAAAGATATTTCTATTGCATCTCTTCCTCAGAATTTTATAGTGGATAGGGGTCAAAAATTAGCCGGTGTTCGAATTATCCCTCTGACTACCAGGGAGGAGAATTTAATTGAAATCGAAGATTTATGCCGGGGAGAAAGTAAAGTCTTTGAAATTAAAAAATATAAAAAATTAAAAACTGCTCTGATAACTACGGGCAATGAAATATATAAAAAAAGAATTCAGGATAAATTTGGACCGGTAATAAGAAAAAAACTAGAATTTTTTCCAGCCCAATATCTTAGTCAAACTTTTTGTCCGGATGTTATAGAAGAAATAAAAAAAGAAATTTTACATTTTAAGCAGCAAGAAGCTGATTTGATCATACTAACGGGAGGTATGTCCGTAGATCCTGATGATCTTACCCCTGGGGCGATAAGAGAGAGTGGAGCAAAAATAGTAACTTATGGTGCGCCGGTTCAACCGGGAAATATGTTTATGATGGCTTATCTGGGTGAGACTGTCTTATTAGGAGTTCCCGGTTGTGCCATGTATTATAGAACTACCATTTTAGACGTAGTACTACCAAGAATATTTGTGGGAGAGATTTTCACCAAAGAGGATTTTATAAAGATGGGAGAAGGAGGATTTTGTTTAAATTGTGCAGTTTGTCGCTATCCCCAATGTTTTTTCTGCTGGTGAAATAAAAAGGAGAGAGAAAAAGATGGATTTTTATAAGGATATAAAAGAGAAATTTTTTAATCTAATCATAGAAGATGACTTATTATCCCAAAAAGTAGAAGTAGTGAGTGCCCGATCTTTAACCCCCCAAGAAGTGATCGGAAAACCAGAGCGCAATGATTTTCCTCTATTAAAAGGGAAAGAAGTAATGCTTCAAGCAGGGTTTAAAGGGAGTTTAGGGCAGGCTTTTACGGATATGCCGGGAAATTATAGCGGTAGTTTACAGGAAATTTTAAATCTGCCTCTGGATAATAATTTTAATAGGGCGGTTTTTATTTCTACTGTAAATGCGGTGTTGCGATACCTAAATTATATTTGTAAAACAGTTCACTGCAAAGATAAAGAACCGGGAGAGTGCGCTGCTCACCTGGCAGATTATATCAAAGAGCGATTTGGCAATCCTCGTATCGCTTTTATCGGAATGCAGCCAGCTATGGTGGAGGCTTTAGCAGCTCAATTTGAAATCAGAGTAGTAGATTTAGATCCAGATAACCTGGGGCAAAGAAGATGCGGAGTATTAATAGAGGATCCTGCTCATACCCAAGAAATATTATCCTGGGCAGAGGTGATTCTGGCTACCGGAACTACCGTAGTTAATCACACCCTCACTTCATTGTTAATAGGAAAGCCGATACTATTTTATGGAGTGACTATTGCCGGAGTTACTTACCTTAAAGGGTATGAACAATACTGTTACTGCGGACATTAAAGAAAACCAGGAAAGAGGAAAATTTATGAAGAAAGTACTTAAATTATTAGTATTAGGATTATTAGTTTTTGCATCTTTTGGTGAATGCGCGCCCTTGCCTTCAAAAGCGCTTTCTATCGGTATGGCGGTAGAATTTATGGACCATGCTGCCTGTGCCTACATAAGTCAGGATAAGGGCTGGTTTGAGGAAGAAGGCCTAAATCTGAATTCCTATGAAAGTTATGTAACCGGCATGGCTTTGGCCTCTGCCCTGGCTCGGGGCGACATTCAGGTGGCCTATATGTGTTTAATACCGGCGATAAATGTCTATGCTAATGCTGAAGTTCCTATTAAAATAGTAGCCGGGACCCATAAGTACGGTTATGGTTTGGCGGTTAATCCCGAGAAGATAAAAAATGTTAAGGATTTAGAAGAATCAGGAATTCGTATCGGATGTGTCAGGGAAGGCGGGGCAGTAGATGTGCTTCTCCACAAAACGATAGATAAATATAATTTAGATGAGAAAAAAATATTAAATAATATCCGGCGAATGAACCCTCCAAAACAGGTCTTAGCTATTAAAACAGGGCAATTAGATGCTGCCTTTCTCCCTGAACAATGGGCTACTATGGCTGAAGCTTTTGGTTTTAAAATGCTGCTAACAAGTCAGAAAATCTGGCCGGAGATGCAGGGGAGCGTTCTGGTAGTCAAAGAAGAATTGATAAGAGACACTCCTGAAGTCGTGGAAAAATTAGTAAGAATAACCCAAAAAGCGACTGATTGGATTAATCAAAATCCTCGGGAAGCGGCGGAGATTGTAGCTCGGCAATTGCAGGAAGCCGGGGGAAACCTTTTCCCTGTGGAAATAGCCGGTATAGCTACTCAGACAGAGATGACTCCCGAGGTTTTATTAAAGTCTATGGATAGGTTGGAATATGTCACCGGCATTGATCCCGAAGTAGTTCAAGAAACCATAGATTATGTTGTTCAATTAGGTTACATTAAAAGCAGTTTTAAAGCCGAGGAAATAATAGATTTGAGTTTGATAAAACCATGAAAAAAGTAAAAATATTTAAATTAAAATGGGAGATAATTCCCATTATTATCTTTCTGGGAATATGGGAGATCATTGCCCGTTTTGATCTGTTCCCCGGACAATTTTTCTTTCCTTCTTTTTTTACGGTAGCAAAAGAGTTTTGGTATTTAAGCACAAACGGGGTATTAGGACCTAATTTCTTCAGCAGTTTAATCCGGGTTCTTATAGGTTTTTTTATGGGTTCTTTTACCGGATTATTGATGGGAATTATGATGGGATGGAACTATTTAGCCCATAAGGCATTAAATCCTATCATCAGTTTACTTTATCCTATTCCTCCCCTGGGGTGGCTTCCTTTATTGATGTTGTGGTTCGGTATCGGTGAGATCTTACCGATTGCCATTATATTTATCTGCTCCTTTTTTCCTATCCTTTATAATACCATCACCGGGATTAAACAAGTTAATAAGAATTATATCTTTGCAGCCAGAACGTTAGGTGCTTCTGACTTAAAGATTTTAAGTACCGTAGTCATTCCCTTGGCTCTACCTAATATTTTTACCGGACTGAAATTAGAATCAGGGATGGCCTGGCGGGTAATCATAGCGGCAGAGATGGTAGCCATTCCCACCGGGATTGGTGCCTTAATGATGAAGGCGGAAAGTCTTATTCGTATAGATATTATTATAGTATGTCTAATGGTTTTAGGGTTAATGTGTCTTTCTTTTGAGAAATTTTTTGCCTACTGGGAAAAAAAGCTAACCAATCGATGGAGATAATATGTCATCTATCAAACTTAAAAACATTTCTAAATATATCTGTAAAAATATTGATTTAGAGATATTTGATAAAGAACTGTTGGTCTTACTGGGACCGAATGGGGCAGGAAAAAGCACTTTATTAAATGTTATAGCCGGGTTAATTGATTATGAAGGATCTGTGTTATTTGATGGTAATCCGATAGACGGATTGCCTGCTAACATGAGGAAAATAGGTTACTTATTCCAAGAACTAAATTTATTTCCTCATTTAAATGTGGCTGCTAACATCGCTTATGGTTTGAGAGTGCAGAAAAAACTGTCTAATAAAATAAAGCTAAAAGTTGAAGAATTTCTTCAAATAATGAAAATAAAACACTTATCGTCTCGTTTTCCCAAAGAATTAAGCGGGGGAGAAAAGCAGAGAGTAGCCTTAGCGAGGGCTTTAGCTAATTCTCCGCGCATTCTACTTCTTGATGAGCCGATGAACAGTTTGGATTACCGTACTTCTAAATATCTTCGAACCGAATTTAAAACTTTGCAGAAAAAATTGGGAATCACTACCCTTTACGTTACCCACAATTTTTATGAGGCGGAGGAAATGGCAGACAGAATTGCCGTTCTTGATAAAGGAAGAGTAGAGCAAATTGGTCCTCCCCAAGAGATATTTTTTCACCCAACGGAGGCAGTTAATGATTTTATCGGGGCACCCAATATTTTAACTTGTGATGACTGTAACAGGTTAAGTTTTGGGTTAATAGAGGTAAAATGTGGAGACATTTCTTTGTTAGTTTCCAGTGAAAGAGAGAAGATAAAGAAGATAGCAATTTTACCGGAAGATATCTATCTTTCCGATGCTATTCCTCCCGGTCCTGGTATAAACAGGGTCAAAGGCAGATTAATAGAAATTTGGGAATCACCTTCTACGGTATACTGTACCGTAGGAATCGGAAGAAATTCTCTGAAGATAAAATTACCTCAGGAGATATTTGTTAGTATGAATTTGAAGACCGGTGATGAAGTATGGTTGATCCTGACGCTTCGAAAATTAAAGACCATCACTGATAGTGAATAACTTTTTGAATAGAAAAATAAATTAATTTTCAATACTTCAGATATCAATAATTTAAATATCTTGGTCAAGAAATGGGAATAACTAAAAAAAGGATCAATTTTTTTAAAAAAAGAAGATTTTTTAGTTTTTATGTGATATACTACCTTTAATGATAGTATGGAACAGTTTTCTATATAATGGAACATAATGATGAAAGGAAAACCATCAGATGAGTTCAATTGAAAAATCTATAAAGATTTTAAATTATCTTAGCGAAATAGAAAGAAGCGTAGGAATAACTGAATTAAGCGCTCAATTATCCTTCCCCAAGAGTACCATCCACCGAATACTAAATACCTTATCAAAATATTCACTGGTTACCCAGGAAGAAGAAACATCCAAATATAAATTAGGTCTGCAAGTAGTTAAATATTCAAATTCATTTTATAACTCTTTTGATTTTAGGCAAATCGCCAAACCTATTCTAAAAGAAATTTGTTGGGAAACGAAGCTTACTACTTTTTTAACTATTTGGTACAATAGCAAAGGCATTTGTATAGACTCAATAACTCCTTCTTTTGATACAAATACCCATCTTTTTGTTGAGATTGGAAAGAAAATGCCATTTCATTGTGCTGCTTCAGCCAAGGTTCTTTTGGCATATCGACAGCCAAAAGAAATTAATAGTATTATCAATAAAAAAAATCTGCATAAATATACCTCCAAAACCATAACAGATCCCCAAGAATTAGAAAACCATTTAAAGCAAATAAAAGATAAGGGATTTGCTTTTTGCGATGAAGAACTCGAAGAAGGTGCGAAAGCTATTTCAGCCCCCATTAAAAATATTAATAGAGAAGTTGTTGCCAGTATCACTATTACCGGGTTGTCCAGGAGGATATCTAAGAACAATATAGGAAAACTTACCGCCATTTTGCTTGATGCATCGCAAAAATTATCCGAAATGCTGGGACATAAGAAGGAAAAATATTTATATTGAGAGAAATAGAGGAATTAGAAAATTTGGAAAGATTTCATTAAGCTCTAAAATTTCTATTTTAGGATAAATAATATATTAAAAGGAGAGAAAATATCAATGGCGAAAGTAATTTTAATAGCCTTAGGCGGAAATGCAATAAAACAATCAAACGAAAAGGGATCTTCAGAGGAACAATTCAATAATTGCAGGAAGACCACCAAACATATTTCGGAAATTATCAAAAATCTCGACCAGGAAGATCGGTTAATCATCACCCATGGAAACGGACCGCAAGTCGGCAATTTAATGGTACAGCAAAAGCTATCTCAAGAGGTTGTTCCGGCTCATCCTATGGATGTAGTAGGGGCTATGACCCAAGGTCAAATTGGTTATATGCTGCAGCAGACCTTGATAAATCATCTGAAAAAAATGGCACTTGATGTACCGGTTTGTGCCATAATCAATCAGGTCCTGGTAGACAAAAATGACCCGGAATTTTTTGGAGATAAAGCTTCCAAACCAGTGGGTAATTTTTTGACCGCCGAAGAAGCTAAAGAGATGAAACAGAATAACCCTCAATATATAATTAAGCAAGTTAAACCCAACGGAGAGCGTTGTTGGAGAAGAACTGTCCCTTCACCGGATCCTATATCTAACCTGGAAGCTGAAGTGATTAAAAAGTTAGTCAATGCAGGGGTAGTTGTCATTGCTTCAGGTGGTGGAGGTATCCCGGTGTTAGAAGACGAAAAGGGAAATTACCAGGGGATTGAGGCAGTGATAGATAAAGACCTTGCCGGAGAGAGATTAGCGGAAATAGTCGGTGCCGATATTTTTTTAATTCTTACTGATGTAGAGGAAGCGAAAATTAATTATGGCAAAGATAATGAGAAAGGTTTGGGTAAAATAACTTTCAAAGAAGCTAAACAATATTTTGATGAAGGGCATTTTCTGGCGGGAAGTATGGGACCAAAGGTGAAAGCTTGTCTAAGATTTTTGGAAAATGGGGGGAAGAAAGCCATTATTACCTCTTTGGATAATGCTTTAGAAGCCTTAAAAGAACAAAGCGGGACGATAATAGAAAAGTAAGATGATGGACTAAATATTACCCGGAGTACAAGGCACTATGATGGTTGGTATCGTGGGGTTGCCGGTAAGACAAAAGATATAAAATGTAAAGGAGTAAAAAATGTTAAAAGGAAAAGATGTTTTGAACGCTGCCCAATTTTCACTTAAAGAATTAGATTTGATCATGAATACTGCTGCGAGATTTGAAAAAAGAGTGAAAAGCGGAGAGGTGATTAACAGTTTGGAAGGCCAGGTAGTAGCCAGCCTATTCTTTGAACCGAGTACTCGCACCCTACTTTCTTTTGAAACAGCCATTAACAGATTGGGTGCTCGAGTAGTCAGTATGGCAAATGCTGCCACTTCTTCTGTAGCCAAAGGAGAAACACTGGCTGATACCATAAGAACAGTAGATGGTTATGTAGATATTATTGTGATACGTCATCCTATGAAAGGTTCTGCCCAGATTGCTGCCGATAATGCTATTCACCCGGTAATTAATGGTGGTGACGGGGCAGGACAGCATCCCACCCAAGCCCTTTTAGATCTTTATACTATTCGCAAGGAAAAAGGAATTTTGAGTGGACAGACCATTACTTTTTTAGGTGATTTAAAAAACGGAAGAACCGTTCATTCCCTTGGTTACTTTATGACTTTATTCCAAAATAAAATGATCTTTGTATCTCCCGAATCTTTAAAAATGCCTGCAGAAATAACTCAAGATCTCAGGAGCAGAGGAGCGGAAATTGAAGAAACCGAAGATGTGGGAAAAGCATTATCTGACAGCGACCTGGTTTATGTGACGAGAGTACAAAGGGAAAGATTTGAAAATCCTGAAGAATACGAAAAAGTTAAAGGTGTGTATGTAATAAATAGAAAAATGATTAAAAAAGCGAAAAAAGGTATCACTATCCTTCATCCCTTGCCGAGAGTTGATGAAATTGCTATCGATGTTGATGATTATGAAGGGGCAGCATATTTTCGGCAGGCACATAATGGACTTTATGTGAGAATGGCTCTTCTGGCTTTAATAAGCGGAAAAGAATAAACTTCAATATGGACGGTAATAATTTAGATAAGAAAATTTTTCGATTAGAGAACACTATTTTTTTTCATTGTATTTTGATAAAATCATTGTTTTTTTTATTTGATTTGTATATGATAGATTACAAATTTTGTGAAGGAGAAGTATTTACATGAACTTACAAATGTTAATAAATGCTGTTCTGTTGGGGGGATTATATGCCTTAATGGGCATCGGTTTTTCCTTGCAGTGGGGTATTAGCGGAATCATTAATTTGTCCTATGGAGCAATGGTTATATTAGGTTCTTATATTTCCCTGGAATTTTTTAATTTATTTCACCTCGATCCTTTTATCAGTATGATAATTTCTGGCGGTATCCTTTTTGTCATAGGAGCAGGAATATATCGCACCCTCTTACAACCATTACTTAAAGGTGGAATTGTTTTTACCCTTATTTTAACTTTTGCTTTTCGATTGGTGATAGAAAATATTATCCTGAAGGTGTGGTCTGCTGATTATCGTACTATACGTGTCACTTACGCTGGTAGTAATTTTCAATTTGGCGATGCCTATATTCCCTTAATAAAGTTTTTAGTTTTCTTTGTGGCTGCCATATTAATTTATTTGACCTATCTTTTTATGATGAACACGAAAACCGGGAAAGGAATTCAGGCAGTTGCCTTGGATAAAGAAGGAGCACAGGCGGTAGGGATAGATGTAGAAAAAATGTACCTAATTAATTTTGCTTTGGGAACTGCTTTGGCAGGATTAACCGGTTCTCTTTGGGCAAGTATCTATAGTTTTTCTCCCCATCTTTTAGGTCCCATCGTGGGGAAGGTATTTATTATTGCCATACTTGGTGGATTGGGAAATATCTGGGGTGCAGCTGCCGGAGGATTGCTCCTGGGGATTGCAGAAACTGCGGGGGCAGTATTCCTTGGTTCGGAGTGGCAAGAAGCTATCGGTATGGTCATTATGGTAAGTGTGTTACTCTGGAGACCATACGGACTTATGGGGAAAAAGTTTTTTGGATAATTTAGGAATTATTTGAAACGAGAGGAGCGTAGGCAGGTGTTCAATAATAAAAAAGTAAATGTTTTTTTAATAATACTCGGAATAATTATATTTTTCTTTTTACCGCGCTTTATATCAGGTTATTGGGTTAGGGTGATTACTACTATCTTTATGTATGCGGTAATTGCTCAAGGAATGAATCTTATGTCCGGTTATATGGGCTATCTTCCTTTTGGTAATGCCATGTTTTTTGGGATAGGAGCCTATATTACTGCTATTGGTATGAGTAAAGGGATGTCTTTTTTGGCTGTTTTACCCTTATCCGCTCTAACTGCAATCTTGGTTAGTATTTTATTTGGACTCCCGGTGCTGAGACTTCGAGGTCATTACTTTGCTATTGCTACTATTGGTATGAGTGGAGCAATTTTATCGGTAGTGCAAAATGCTACCGAGATAACCGGAGGGGCAATGGGAACCACTTTACCTATTATTAATAAATCTCCGGAAGTAACCTATAATTACTTCTATTTAGCCATGTTAGCCTTAATGGTCATCACCAGTTTAACCATATATTTGGTAGTCAAGTCAAAATTTGGTTTTGGGATACGAAGTATCAAGGCAAATGAAGAAGCAGCAAATTCTATGGGGATCAATACCACTTATCATAAAGTAGTTGCCTGGGCAATAAGTGCTTTATTTACCAGCATAGCCGGTGCTCTTTACGCCTACTGGATGTCTTTTATTGGTCCTGAAGAAGTTTTCGATGTCATGATCGCAGTTAATACTATTGTTATTATGCTTATTGGAGGAGCAGGCAGTGTTTTAGGTCCCATCATTGGTGCATTTGTCATTTCTCTATTATCCGAGGTAGTTTGGGGCACTTTTCTTGAGTATCATCTCGCTGTATTGGGAATTATTATTATTATCATTGTATTCTTTGTGCCCAAAGGAATTACCGGGACTATAGCTGATCTTATAAAAAAAAGAGAATTAAGACTAAGAAAGAAGGTGAGTGTATAAGGTGGGAGAAAATAATGTAATTTTAGAAATACAGGCTGTAAGTAAGCATTTTGGAGCTTTAAAAGCAGTAGATGAGGTCAGCTTTGAAGTAAAAAAGGGAGAAATAGTTGGCTTAATTGGCCCTAACGGTGCAGGGAAGACCACCCTTACCAATCTTGCCACCGGTGCTTTTCCTAAAACCGCCGGTAAAGTAATTTTTAAAAATTTAGATATAACTAATTTAAAACCTTACCAGATAGCCCGGTGTGGATTGACCCGTACCTTTCAAGTAGTGAAACCTTTAATCGGAATGACGGTTGAGGAAAATGTGTTGGTCGGCTCCCTTTACGGAAGGGATAAGAGAAATACTGATATGAAAAATGCATCCAAAAGAACTAGAGAAATAATAAATTTGGTAGGTCTGGCGAGTAAAAAGGATGCTTCGGTAAGTGATATTACTTTACCTGATTTGAAAAAAATGGAATTTGCCCGAGTTTTGGCTATGGAACCTGAAGTATTATTTTTAGATGAAGTTATGGCGGGTTTAAATCCCACAGAAGCTGAAGAGGCAAGTACTTTAGTTAAAAAAGTCAGGCAGGAAAAAAATTTAACTATCGTATATATTGAACATATTATGAAAGCAGTAATGGGCATTTCCGATAGAATTGTAGTTTTACATCACGGCAGAAAGATAGTTGAAGGTATCCCTCAAGAAGTAGTGAATAATTCAGCAGTTATTGAAGCCTATTTGGGGAAGAGGTATGCCAAGGAGGTAAATAATGAAGGATAATATATTATTGAAAGTTTCCGATCTTGATGCAGGTTATGAAAGTATTCAAGTTCTGTGGGGTATAAATTTGGAAATAAAACAAAAAGAGGTAGTGTGTGTAATTGGAGCAAATGGAGCAGGAAAAAGTACTCTATTAAAGAGTATCGTAGGCATGGTGTCCTCATCCAAAGGGGAAATATTATATTCGGGAACCAATATTAGTAAAATGATATCTTCTGAAAGAATAAAAATGGGAATCGGTTTTGCTCCCGAGGGAAGACATTTGTTTTTTGGCTTAACCGTAGAAGACAATCTTTTAATGGGTGCTTTTCAAAGGAAGTATGATCAAAGTGTAAAAGAAGACTTAGATTTTGTCTATACACTTTTTGAGCCGCTAAAAGGATATAGGAAAAAACTTGCCGGTAATTTATCCGGTGGCGAACAACAGATGTGTGCCATAGGAAGAGCCTTAATGTCTCATCCTACCCTGCTTATCATTGATGAACTTTCTTTGGGATTAGCCCCGGTAGTGGTAGATGATCTGATTGATATAATAGCCAAATTAAGAAAGGAAAGAGGAATTGGCATATTATTGGTGGAACAAGACGTAAAAGTTGCTCTTGATATTGCAGATAGAGGATATGTATTGGAAGCAGGCGCGATATCTATTCATGATAAAGCCGATAAGTTAGCCAAGAACGAACATATAAAGGCCGCTTATTTGGGGGTAGCTTAATAATTAAGTACAGCATGAAGACCTGGTAAAGTGATTCTTGAAAGTAAAATGAAAAAGGAAGGTGATAAATGAGATAAAACAAGAAATAATAGAGATACTGAGAGCTGTTTACAGAATTTTCCAATTAAATAGAACGGAGGATAAAAAAAGTGAAAAAAGTAATAATTATTATCATGTTAATCAGTATGTTATTGCTTGGTTTAACCGGGATAGTATCTGCTCAGGAAAATATAATAAAAATTGGAGTCGCAGTTTCTTTGACCGGTAAAATTGCTTATGAAGGAAGATTGGTTAAGGATGGATACGAAGTATGGGAAGATTGGGTCAATAGTCATGGAGGAATTACTGCCGGAGGGAAAAATTATAAAGTAAAGATGGTTTATTATGATGATGAAAGTACTCCGGTAAGAGGTGCAAAACTAACCGAAATGCTGATCACTCAAAATAAAGTAGATTTTCTATTTGGTCCCTTCTCTAGTGCTATTACCTTTGCCACTACAGCCATTGGGGAAAAATATAAAAAAATTACCATTGCCCCTGAGGCAAATGCTGTTAATATTTATGAACGAGGTTACAAATATGTATTTTCAGTTCTTCCCCCGGCTCCTATGTTAATGGTACCTATAGCCTATATGGCAGAGAATTTAGACCCTAAACCGAAAACAGTAGCTATTATAGCCGCAAATGATCTGTTCCCATTAAGTTGTGCTGAAGGATTTAGAGATAAATGTAAAGAATTAGGATTCGATGTGGTGCTTTTTGAAAAGTACCCTGCGGGTGCCACCGATATATCTACCTTACTTACTCAAGTGAAAAACTTAAATCCTGATATTTTAGGTGTTGCCGGCTACACTGCAGATAGCTTAATGGCTATTAGACAATGTAAAGAACTGAATATTAATCCTAAAATTTATGCTTTTTCAGTAGGAGTGATGATTCCCAGCTTTATATCGGAATTGGGAGCAGACGCCGAATATGCTTTTGAAGGTGAATGGTGGCTGCCAGGTATGAAGAATAGTGATAAAGTATTCGGAACTACTGCAGATTACGTACAAGCCTGCAAAGATAAATTCGGGCCTGACTATATGCCCGAATATCATGTATCAAGTGCCAGTGCTGCTGGAACTTTACTTCAATTAGCTATAGAAAAGGCTGACTCAATTGAAACCGAAAAAGTTAGAGAAGCTTTATCTACTCTTGACTTAGAACTTGCTACTTGGCCGGCAGTAGCTTTTAACGAAAAAGGACAGAATATTAAATGGCCGCATCCCGTAGTACAAGTTCAAAATGGCAAATATGTCATTGTATACCCTGAATCTTCCAAAGAAAATACTCCTACATACCCAGCACCAGAATGGAAGGATAGATAATATAAAATCATCTAAAGTAGGGGTTGTAATAAATTTGCAACCCCTATGCAATTTTAAAAAATTTGTTATTAACGATTATTTTAAAAATTTTTACTCGATATAAAACTAATATATGGAATTATCATTTATTATTAGCAATATTAGTATGGTAGTATATCAATCCTTTATCTGGTTTTTTAAAGGAAAAATTATGAAGATCATTAGAAATAGTAATTTATGCTATGCTTGTAAAACTTGCCAATTAATCTGTTCCTTTCACCACACTAAAACCTTCTGGCCAGATCGTAGCAGTATATATGTAACTCGCAATCCTCAAGATGGCACCATAAAATGGCGCAAGGATATATCCTGTGATCAATGTATCAACGAGAAAGAGCCTTTATGTGTCAAATACTGTATTTATGGAGCACTTCAAGCGATAAAAGAGGCAAGAGAATATGATTAAAAAAGGAAGCATTAAAGGCTGCCTTGCCGGTAAAATTTTACGGGTAGATTTATCGAATAAGAAAATATGGACTGAAGATACTAAAAGTTATGCTGAAAAAACATTAGGCGGCAGAGGGATTAATTCCCTTATTATGATTAATGAGATAGAGCCTAAAATAAAATGGTATGATCCGGAGAATCTTCTCTGTTTTGGAGTAGGGTCTTTAGTGGGAACAATGGCTCCTGGTGCTTGCAGGGTAGATGTTTCCACCATCAATGTATTTAGCGGAGGAAAAGGTTCAGCCAATGTCGGAGGTTTCTGGGGGGCAGAATTAAAATATGTTGGATATGATAATATAATTATTATCGGTAAATCAGAAAAACCAGTTTATTTATTTATAAATGATAACCAAATTGAGATTAGAGACGCTAATTTAATATGGGGTAAAACTGTTTTTGAAACAGAAAAAATATTACGGGAAAGACTGGGTGATAATGACCTAAAAATTGCTGCCATCGGACCAGCCGGAGAAAATCGGGTTAGAGGCTCTGCAATTATTATCGATACCGCAAAAGCTGCAGGTGGCTCGGGAGTGGGCTGCGTTATGGGAGATAAAAAACTTAAAGCGATTGTCGTTCGAGGGCATGGAAAAATTGAAGTTGATGAACCGGAAAGATTTATGAGAACAGTAGCGAAATGCTACCAGCAGTGTAAGAATGAACCTAATACGAAAATGATGCAGAAAGCCCCATTGAATCTATATTCCGATCCTGAATGGAAAGGATGGGATACTAATATTGTGGTTAAAAATGGACAAGATGATCAATGGGAGAAGGAAAATAGAGTCAGGTTAATGAATTTTAAAACAGGTGTCCCTAATATGCAAAAAGGAGTACGTGCTTGTTATTCCTGTCCTACTGGATGCATGCCTTATATGGAAATAAATAAAGGAAAATATAAAGGTAATAAAGGGGAGGGTTTTTGGATTAATACCATTATGGGACATGCTTGCCGCTTTGATATTTCAGATCCTGAATCGGTGGTAGAGTCCTGGTTGCTTACCAATGAATTAGGATTAGACGGTGATTATGTGGCAGCTGGGTTATCCTGGGTTTTTGAATTATATGAAAAAGGCATTATAAATAAGGAAGATACAGAGGGTTTAGAATTGACCTGGGGGAATGGAGATGCCTTAAATAAATTGATTAAAAAGCTGGCTTATCGAGAAGGAATTGGAGATTTATTAGCTGATGGCATGTTAGAAGCGGCAAAAAAGATCGGTCATCATTCAGAATATTATCTTATTCAAGTAAAAGGCCAGCCTTCAATTGAACCTTTTCGTGTTACCAAGGGCTGGGCGTTGGCTGTATCTACCTCGCCTGTGGCGGGGAGACATTTAAGAGGAGCAACTATGGGAGGCAATAGATATGGTCCTAAACCGAGACCTAGTAATTTTAATGTAATTAATTACGAAAATCAAGCAAGTGGAGTAGTATGGCAGGGAAAAACGAAAGAATTAGAAGATAACCTGGGTATCTGTAATTACGTAGGAACCTGGTCTGGTGCTAATTTTCTTACCATAGCAGATTTTGCAGAGCTTATTAATGCTGGAATGGGTCTTGATTTGACTGAAGATGAGCTGATGAACCATTATGCAGTCATAGGCAGAAATATTGAAAAAGCATTTAACACATTACACACTGATATGTCTCGCAAAGATGATCTTCCACCCCAGAGGTTTCGGGAGGAGGAAGTAAAATCCGGACCTTATAAAGGTTTTAAAATAGAGGAAAATAAATACAATGGGATGCTTGATGAATTTTATAAACTTTGGGGATGGGATAAAACAACGGGGATGCAGACCAGGACAGGTTTGGAGAAACTCGGATTAGAAGATGTTGCTGAAAAGATAGCAAAACAGGGTAAGTTAATTGACAAATAAGTAATACTATATTTTTTCACAGGAGGTTTATTTTGAAAATATTGTGTATCAATCCTAATAGCTCATCTGAAGTAACCGAGGGTATTGAAAAAATTTGCCAAGAGTATGCTTTACCAGATACAGAAGTAAAGGTTATATCGATTAAAGAAGCCCCCACCGGTATAGAAAGTTATCATGATGCTGCTATTTCTGAAAAATATTTATTGGAAAGATTTCAAAAATGGAAAGAAAAATATGATGGATTTATTATTGCCTGTCATAGTGATATAGGTGTGGACTTACTGAGGGAATTGACGGATAAACCAGTTATAGGTATCGGAGAAGCTTCCATGCTCTTGGCTTTGCCTTTAGGGCATAAATTTAGTATACTTTCTTTAAAAAGAAAAAAAATTCCTCAAAAAGAGGATTTAGTAAAAAAATATGGTCTGGAGAATAGGTGTGCATCTATTAGAACTACCGGATTGGGAGTAGTTGCCAATGATAAAGAGAAAAGAGAAAAGCTTATTCAAGAAGGAGAAAAGGCAGTAAAAGAGGATAGAGCAGAAGTCCTTATCCTGGGATGTGCAGGGATGGCTGGAATGGATAAAGAGATTGAAAAAATAATTGAAGTTCCGGTTATTGATGGAGTAGTTAGCGCATTGATGTTAATAGAATCACTTATCAGATACGGAGCATCAACAAGCAAAGTGGGCAAATATTTATAAATAAATATATTGCGAAAAAACTATGGTAGGGGTCATAACCATTTAATTTTTTCTTATTTTTCCTGCTATAATAGTTTAAAATGAAATTAGAAATGTGTTGGTTGATAAAGATATTGAAGAAGTAATATCCGGAGGATAAACTATGAAAAAGCTTGATCTCGTAATCAAGTCAGACAAGGTATTTATTGAGGGTAGGATGATAGATTGTTATGTTGGAATAAAGGACGGAATAATTACTACCATCAGTAAAGAAAAATTAGAGGCAGAAAAAGTTATTGATGCAAGAGGCAAAATGGTTCTGCCGGGAACCATAGACCCCCATGTTCATATCAGGGCTCCCGGGCATGATGAAAGAGAGACCTTTGAAAGCGGCACAAAAGATGCTGCTTTGGGTGGGGTTACTACCGTAATTGAAATGCCTATCTCTCTTCCACCTCCACATTCCCCAGAAATAGTGAAAAGAAGAATGAACATCGCAGACCAGGAGGCTGTCGTCGATATAGCTTTTTTTGGAGCGGCAGGAACGGATTGTATAGATGATGTAATCTCTTGTGCTAAATCTGGTATAGTTGCTTTTAAAACCTTTTTACATGAAGCGCCTCCCGGAAGAAAAGAGGAGTTTGTAGGGCTTACTGCACCAAATACCGGCGACCAGTATGAGCTGATGGAAAAAGTTGCTCAGACTGGAGTAATGATTGGTTTTCATACAGAAAATAATGATATGGTTAATAAAAATATTGCACGCTTAAGAAGTGAAGGAAAAATATCCCCCATATATCACGGGAGGTCTCGTCCGCCAGTTGTCGAGATTGAGACAGCAGCAAAGATTTTACTCTTTGCTGAAAAAATTGGCGCAAAAGTAGAAATTTGTCATATTACTACACCGGGGGTTGTAGAATTAGTAAATAGAGCAAAATCTAAAGGAGTATATGTTGTAGCAGAAACCTGTCCTCACTATTTGTTTCTTAATGAGAATGCCCTTAATAAAGTAGGGGTATTTGCCAAATGCAACCCTCCCCTAAGAGGTGAAGAAGAAAGACTGAAAATGTGGGAATTTGTAAGAGATGGAAGTATAGATATTATCGGAAGTGACCACGCACCTTATACTAAAGAGGAAAAAGAAAAGGGAAGTGAAGATATCTTTACTCCTCCTGCGGGATTCCCAGGGTTGTCAACCAGATTGCCCTTGCTTTTTACTGCGGTAAAGGAAGGGAAAATTAAATTAGATAAAATGGTTGAACTTATCTGTGAAAATCCGGCAAGAATATTTGGTTTATATCCCAGAAAAGGAACGATTACTGTGGGCTCTGATGCGGATTTTGTGATATTTGACCCTGATAAGAAAGATATTATTTGTAAAGATAAGATGTTTACTAAATGTAGAGATAGTGCCTTAGTATATGACGGATGGGAAGTTTACGGAAAACCGGAAAAGACTGTAGTCAGAGGAACAGTGGTCTTTGATAAAGGGAAAATAACCATTTCTCCGGGATATGGGGAAATTATAAAAGTAAGCAGAAATTAGTGATTTGGATTATGATAAGGGTGTGTTCTCAATTACACCTGAATTTCTTTAATTATATTGAGAGTTAAGTGGGGGGAAATCTATGGATAAAATTAATTTAAGGAAATTAGCAGAACTGAATAACGAAAAGGCTATAAAAGCAGTAGAAGAAGCCATTCAACTCTGTAAACCGGCGAAAGTAACCGTTATAACCGATTCGAAAGAAGATATTGACTATGTAAGAGAATTAGCTCTAAGGAATGGAGAAGAAAAGACATTAAAGATGGAAGGTCATACTATTCATTTTGATGGCTATTATGATCAAGGCAGAGACAAAGTCAATACCAGATATTTATTATCCCGAGAGGTAGATTGGGGTACCAATATTAATTCGATAGAAAAAGGTAAAGGCCTTAAAGAAATAGTTTCTTACTTGGATGGTAGTATGGCCGGAAAGGAGATGTTGGTAAGATTTTTTTCTCTCGGTCCCACTGCTTCGGTATTTTCCTTAAAAGCCCTGCAGATAACTGATTCTGCTTATGTTGCCCATAGTGAAGACCTTCTCTATCGGCAAGGGTATGAAGAATTTAAAAAACTTAATGGTTCCCCCGATTTCTTTTTCTTCCTTCACTCTGCCGGAAGATTAGAAAATAATGTAAGCACAGATATAGATAAACGGAGGATTTATATTGACCTCGAAGAAAATAGAGTATACTCGGTTAATAATCAGTATGCTGGTAACTCTTTAGGATTAAAGAAATTGGCTTTCAGATTAGCAATTAAAAAGGCCAACGAAGAAGGGTGGTTGGCGGAACACATGTTTATCATGGGTGTTCATGGACCAAAAGACCGGATAAGCTATTTTACCGGGGCTTACCCCAGTGCTTGCGGGAAGACCAGTACCGCCATGATCCCCGGTCAGACCATAGTGGGTGATGATATTGCTTATCTTAAAAAAATTGACCGGGTAATCAAGGCGGTCAATATGGAATCAGGGATATTTGGCATCATCCATAGTGTAAATGCGGAAGATGATCCGGTGATCTATCAGGCTTTAATTACACCGGGTGAAATTATTTTTTCTAATGTCTTGATCAATAACCAAAGCCCTTACTGGGAAGGGATGAAAAAAGACATACCGGATAAGGGAATTAATTTTTCAGGCGAGTGGTTCAAAGGTAAAAAAGATAGCCAGGGCAAGGAAATTCCTTGTTCCCATAAGAATGCAAGATATACCCTTAGATTAAAGGAGCTAAAAAATATTGATCCCAAGGCCAATGACCCTGAAGGGGTACCAATAAAAGCTATTTTTTATGGGGGAAGGGATTCTGATACGACTATTCCCATTGTGGAATCACTTACCTGGGCGCATGGTGTTTTTTTGGGAGCTACCGTTGAATCCGAAACCACTGCCGCAACCCTTGGTGCTCGAGGAGTGAGGAAATATAATCCGATGGCTAACCTCGACTTTATTTCGGTACCCTTGGGAATATATATAGAAAATCATCTAAAATTTGCCGAGGGGCTTAAGAAAGTTCCTAAAATTTATACCACTAATTATTTCTTAAAAGACGAATCCGGCTATTATTTAAATAGCAAGCTCGATAAGAAAGTATGGCTTCTCTGGGCTGAAGGAAGAGTGCACGATGAATTAGAAGCCGTCGAAACTCCAATCGGACGAATACCCAAATATGAGGATTTAAAAATATTGTTTGTTCGCGAACTGGGAAAAGATTATACCAAGGCCGAATATCTTCAACAGTTTTCCCTAAGGGTAGTAAAATATCTGGAAAAAATGGAAAGGATGACTAAGATTTTTGAAAATATCGAAATGCCCGCTGCCTTTACTGAAGAGTTAAGGGCACAGACCGAGAGATTAAAATCAGCGAAGAAAAAATACGGAGAAGAAATAATTTCTCCTTTTCAATTTTTAGATAAATAAAATTAATGAGTAATAAAATTTGTTATTCTAAAAACAATTGCAGAAGAATAGACTAAACAAGGGGGTGAATTCATCTATTACCTCCTTATTTATTGTAATGCAATTAATTATTTATCTTGACTTTTTTTCTCTTTCTCCCACAAACCTGCCTTTTTTAAAATTTTCTGTACTCCGCTTGGGCTAATTATTTTTTTGTCGTTATTTTCCCGACAGATAATCAAAGCTATAGTTCGTCTACCCCATAAAGGATGTTTCTTTTTTAAGTATATTATTCTATCCTTATACTTTTTATTGATGCTTCCTAAATCTTTTTGAGTAGACTTTTTTGTTTTTCTAATTCCCTCTAATCCGTTTTCTAAGTAACGTGGGTACCATCTTCGAAAGGTATTAATAGCGACCCCAGCTTTGCGGCTGGATTGAGTAATATTGCCAGTTTTAAGATAGGTCTCTATCAATAGTTTTCTCTGCGAAAAAGTGGTTATTTTATTACATCTTCTTTTTTCTTCTCCCATAATCGTGCCTTTACGTAGAATATTTACTTGGTATTTTAAAACTCTTCAGGCTACTAGTCAACCGTAAAGTAACCACTAATTTGAAATATTTTTTAAAAAAAAGAAGGATATCAGAAAACCATGTCGTAAGTATAAAAATAGTGACCGAATTTCTGCATTATGAATAATATATTCACAATAAGGAAAAATTAAAAAACAGGGAAGAATCAAAATTATACTATTTAATTTAAATTTTAAATTAAAGGAGATTTTATTAAATGAATAAGTTCATTTCCCTTAAAACCAACTTACCAGGACCCAAGTCTCAGGAAATTGCTAAAAGGAGAGAAAAATATGTCGCAAAACCTATGGGGAGTTCCCTTTCTCCCTGCTATATTGCTCACGGTGAGGGGGCCTTGGTGACTGACGTAGACGGTAATCAATTTATTGACCTTACTGGTGGATGGGGATGTCTGGCCGTAGGACATACCCATATAAGAGTAGTAGAAGCTATTAAGGATCAGGCAGAAAAATATCTACATACCGATTTCACTGCCATACCCTATGAATCACTGGTAGAACTGGCTGAGAAATTAGTAGAGTTAGCTCCTGGAAATACTCCCAAAGCAGCGGCTTTTTTCAACTCCGGTGCAGAGGCGGTAGAAAATGCGGTAAAGATTGCCCGGGCTCATACCAAAAGACCGGCTATTATCGTTTTCGAAAACGCCTTTCACGGCCGTACACTCCTGACCATGACCATGACTCATAAGGCGATGCCCTATAAATATCACTTCGGACCCTTTGCCCCAGAGATATACCGGCTCCCTTTCCCCAGTTCTTCTTATCCCATGACTAATATGAAAGATTTTGAAAAAAATCTGCTAAATACGGTAACCCCTGAATCTGTTGCTGCTATTGTTATCGAGCCTATCCAGGGAGAAGGAGGATTTAATGTCCCTCAGGAAGGATTTTTGGAATATTTGAGAGAACTGACCGATAAATACGGCATGTTATTTATAACCGATGAGATTCAGACTGGGATAGGTCGAACCGGAAAATTTTTTGCAATAGAAAATTGGGATATAGAACCGGATATAATCTGTTTAGCTAAATCTTTGGCTGCCGGCCTGCCCCTTTCGGCAGTGATTGCGAAAAAAGAAATTACCGATACTCTCCCCGGAGGATGTATTGGCGGAACTTATGTAGGTAATCCGATAGCCTGCCGGGCAGCTCTGGAAGTGCTAAAGATTGTTGAAGAAGAGCACCTTTTAAATCGAGCCCAAAAGATTGGAAGAAGATTAAAAGAACGATTTTTTCAAATGAAAGAGAAATATCCTCTGATAGGAGAGGTTCGGGGGATGGGAGCGATGATAGCTATAGAATTGGTAAAAGACCATAAGACTAAGGAACCGGCTGTTCAGGAAACGGCCTTGATCGTTCAGGAATGTATCAAGAACGGTGTATTTATTGCTACTGCCGGAATCAATAAAAATCTTATTAGAATGTTAGTTTCACTCGAGATTAGCGATGAACAGTTAGATGAGGCTTTGGGCGTGTTGGAGGAGGCAATGGGTAAGGTTTAAAGTAAAAGACCTTTATGTCGCTGCCCTTGAGAATGATTGTACCCGGCTTATCTATTTAGAAATCCTAAAGGACAAGAAGACATCTATCCTAATTCATTTGACTCAATCAAAGATTTTATCTATAATTTAGGAAACTTCTTATTTGAATATAACCACTTAAGAGGGCACGGGAGGATTTATTATCAGACCCCCCTAAGAAAAGTTAGAAAAAGTTACCGAATTATTGAGATAGTACAACAGATGCCTTAATTAGAGACGGGATCACCAGCAAATGTGATATGGCTATCGTGACCGAACCGTCTGCCGCCTTTGCTCCCAAAAATATACACAATCCCTGTTTACTTATTGGGGCAAGGGGGCGTTATTTATATGAAATTCAGGTTAAGAGAAAAGCTGCGCACGGGTCAATGCCCTATTTAGGTGTAAATGCAGTCGTCGATGCCTCTAAGATCGTTTTAGAGTTACAGAAGATGAAATTAGGATTTCATCCTTTCTTGGGAGAAGGATCTCTCTGTGTCCTCGTGATAGAAGGTGGGGGAGAGACACTTTCCGTTCCTGATAAATGTAGAATATTAGCTGATAGGCAGGTGGTTATAGGCGAAACCGAAGAGAGAGTAAAGAAAGATGTCGAAGAGGCTATTAAAAATTTAGATATAAAATCAGAAGTCGAAATTGGATTTCGAAATGCCCCTTATCCGGAAGCAAAAGAATATGGATCTTATATTACCTCACAGGAACATAAATTGGTGAAGGAATTTGAAAATTCCTTTGAAGAATTATCTGGCCAAAAACCGGTCTTAAGTAGTTTTGTCAGCGTAGGGGATTTTAATTATCTAGGAGATAAAAATAGAGCGAATCTCCCCACTATAATCATTGGTGCGGACGGAGACAATGTCCACTCCCCGGAGGAATATGTAGATTTGGAAAGTGCAACAGAGATCACCAAAGTACTTATCGGAGGATTAATTAACTTATTATGCGCAGAAAAAAAATAGCAATTCTTGGTTTTTGCCGGTACCCTATCATGCTCGCGAAGGTATTCGAGAAAATAATAGATGCCAAAGAATTATTTGAATGAATTGATGGAAAAGGTTCATACCATGAAAGACAAAAAAGGTTATTACATAAAATCGGTTATTAAAAGCTTAAAAATTTTGGATTTATTTTCGGAATCAAGGCAAGAATTAAGTATAACCGAGATAAATAAGGTATTGAATTTAGGTGTTAGTACGACTTATCGATTACTCAGTACTTTAAAATATGAAAATTACATTGAACAAAATCCGTTAAATTTAAAGTATAAATTAGGTTACGCTTTTCTCAATAAGGCTTTTTTGGTTTCCCACAATGAAGCAGATATTATAAAAAAATCAATGCCCTTCTTAGAGAATTTACGTGATTTTACCAAAGAAAGTGTAAGTTTAGCAGTTTTAGACGGAGCTAATATAGTTTATATTGCTAAAGCAGATAGCTATGAACTTTTAAGATCGAATATCGAAATAGGCAAAAAGTTTCCCGCACATCTAACTGCTTTGGGAAAAGTATTATTAGCACATCTTCCTTCAAAAAAAATTGACCAGCTATATAATATGGATAAATGTTCTATTGATTTAAATATTTCTGAACTAAGTCAGACCTTAGATAAGGTGAAGATTGAAGGATTTGCTATTGATGATGAAGAATGTACTCCGGGAATAAGATGTGTAGCGGCTCCGATAGTGGATGCTATTAATGAAGTTTCGACAGCCATCAGTATTAGTGGTCCTACTATACGTTTTACTTTAGATAAAATAGATTTATGGAAGAGAGAGCTCCTGAAAGTCGCTAAAGAAATATCTTTTAAGAGTGTATAGAAAAAAACAAGATGATCAACTATTTTTTGTTACTCCCCCAAATTATCTACTTGAGTTTTTAATTTTACCTGAAATAACCCCCTTACTACTTTAAAAATATTAGAAAATTTCATAAAAAAGAGGGATTTTTTTAACAACTTGTGGTATATTTAAAATAGTAAATTGGGTCACCCAATTACCCAATCATTTAGCAAAAGAGGTCAGTATGGAATTTAAAGCAATTGCTCCTATTCGTTTATATGAAAGCGTATTAGATCAGATTGTAGCGTTAATTAAAAATAATGAATTGAAACCGGGAGATAAGCTTCCTCCCGAGAGAGAGCTAGCTGAAAAATTATCTATAAGCAGAGGCTCTCTAAGGGAAGCTTTCCGAGTTTTAGAGTCGAGAGGATTAATAAAAAGTAAACCAGGTGGAGGAAGATTTATTCGAGATATAAGAAAAAGTGATCCTAACGATACAGAAAATATTCTGTTAAGTTTGGAAAAATCTTCTATTTTAGAGTTATTAGAAGCAAGAGAAATATTTGAAGTAAAAATTGTCACACTGGCTGCCCAAAGGGCTACCGTCGAAGATATCGAATCAATTGAGAAAGCTTTGAACAAAATGAACGGAGAGGGTAGTTTAGAAGATGATTTAAAAACAGAATCGGATACAGATTTCCATTTAGCTGTCGCGAGTGCTTCTCATAATTTTGTTTTTGTTAATATAATAAAATTACACTTGGATTTATTAAAAGATACACGAGAAAAGACTCAGCAAATTCCCGGAAGGCGGGAAGAACGATGGCGGGAACACCAAAAAATACTGCAGGCTGTCAAAGAACATGAACCTGAAAAAGCAGGAGAAGCTATGCTGGAACATCTGAGAAAGGTGAGAGAAGTATTAGCAAATATATAAAGTTAGGCAGAAAATTATTTTAATAATGGGAAATGGTGAATAAAGATCAAGATTTTTAAGAATATTATCCAGTAAAAATGAGGAGATTAGACTATGAAAGAGATAAGAGTTCTATCACCCGTAGGAATGTTGGGATATGGTTTCCCAGCAGAATCTTTTCAGAAGGGTTTAGAAAAAAAACCCCATGTCATTGCTGCTGATGCCGGCTCAACAGACGGTGGTCCCCACAAATTAGGTGCAGGCGTGGGCATTGTAAGCAAGGAAGCGACTAAAAAAGATCTAACTTTTATGTTAACAGCGGGTTGTAAAAATAAAATACCGGTTATTATCGGTTCTGCCGGGGGTTCAGGTGCTGAGGTTCATCTTAATTGGACTGTTGAAATAATAAAGGAAATTGCCAAAGAGAAAAATCTACACTTTAAGATGGCCTTGATTCACGCAGAAGTTGAAAAAGATTATCTTCAAAAAAAGCTGGCTCAAGGGAAGATAAAACCTTTGGGTCCTGTGCCGGAAATAACTTATAAAGATATAGAGGAGGCAATCCGAATTGTGGCAGTAATGGGGGTACATTCTCATATAAAGGCTTTAGAGATGGGGGCAGAGGTGATTATTGCTGGTCGCTCCAATGACCCGGCTATGTTTGCCGCCCTCCCCATTAAGGAAGGATATGATCCCGGACTGGCTTTACACCTGGGAAAGATTTTAGAATGTGGAGCCATGGCATCTACACCCGGAACTACTTCTGATTGTATGATGGGATATCTAAGAGAGGATTGTTTTATAGTAGAACCTACTAATGCTCTACGAAAATGTATCCCCAGCACGGTAGCAGCCCATACTCTATATGAAAAGTCAAGTCCACTTCATATTATTGGCCCGGAAGGAATGGTTGATGTTACGAGATGTAAATTCGAGCAATATAATGAAAGAGCAGTACGGGTATCAGGTTCCAAACTAAAGAGGAGCGAAACTATTCAGATAAAATTAGAGGGGGTAAGTAAGGTAGCTTATCGAACTATATCTATTGCCGGGGTAAGAGATCCAATTATGATTAAACAAATCAATGAGTGCGAAGAGCATGTTCGTAAAACAGTTGCCTCTTATTTTAATAGCATTCCTTACCAAAATTATCGATTAATCTTCCATGTTTATGGAAAGAACGGTGTCATGGGAGAATTAGAGCCTCAAAAAGAGATTACCTCTCATGAGCTTTGCCTTATTTTGGAAGTCGTAGCCAAAGACCAGGGGCTGGCCAACACTATTTGCGCCTTTGCTCGTTCTACTTTAATGCATTATTCTTATAAAGGCCGTATTGCAACCGCGGGTAATTTAGCTTTTCCCTATGCTCCATCGGATATACCTACCGGAGCGGTGTATAGATTTAATATTCATCACTTGGTAGAAGTTGATGATCCCGACGAGCTTTTTCCCATAGAAATGGTAGAAATTTGAAATAATAATAAGTTTAAAAAGGAGAATACATAAATGGCTAAAGAAGTTCCTATTATAGATTTAGTAAAAGTGATAAGAAGTAAAAATGCCGGTCCTTTTGAGTTGACCTTTGATATAATTTTTAAAGATAAAGAAACTTACCAAAAAGTTAAGGAAACCAAGGTAATTACTAAAGAGCTTATTGCGCAACTTTATCATATTCCCCTTGAGAAGGTGCTTCATTTTGTAGAGTTTGATCCAGCTAATGCCATAAAAGCTACTATTGTAAGGCAAGTAGATTCAGGAAGCATCGGGGAGACCGATGTATACGGTGCTCAACAACATGCTCCGCTTTTAGAGATTAAAATACCTTATGAGGAATAAGGAGGAAAAAAATGAGAGAAGATTTATTAAAATATATTCCAGAATTTGATTTAATTAAAGATTTAGATTTAAAAGAGAAGGTTTTGAAAGTCTGGGAGATAGCTCTTACGAACGGAGGCTGGGAAATGAAAGACCTTCAAAGAATGCCTTTTACTTTGTTGATTGACCCTTGTCCTTGTAATATGATTGAGCATATTAGGGGAGTAGTCAGTGTTTCCGCGAGTGCAGCGGAAGCCCTTCAAAGTATTTATAAAGATAAAGTAAAAATAAATAAGAATTATCTTGTTGCCGGAGCACTGCTTCACGATATTGGGAAATTGGTAGAATACAGGGAGAAAAATGGAAAATTTATACCCAGTAATTTAGGGAAGTTAGTTCGCCACCCCATATCCGGAGTAGGTCTTTGTTACGGTCTGGACATTCCTCCGGAGGTAATACACATTATTGCTTCTCATTCCTGGGAGGGAGATCGTTCCCAGCGAACTCCGGAAGCCATTATTGTTCACCATGCCGATTTTACTAACTTCGAACAGTTTAAATAAGCTTTAATACCAAAACCTGTTGGTAAATAAAAATATACTTTTATTCAGTAAAGAATATTTATAGAAAAAGGTTCTTTATATTAAGGAGGAAGATATGGGTAAGACTTTTGCAGAGAAAGTATTAGCCCTTAAATCGGGTAAAAAAAATGTAGTTAGCGGAGAAATTGTAACTGTTTCTCCGGATATAGTCATGTCTCATGATAATTCGGCCGCTATAGCTAAAAAATTCAAACAAATTGGGATTGATAAAGTAAAACATCCGGAGAAGATAATCATTCCTCTGGATCATTGTATCCCGGCCGCAACAGAAAAATATGCTTCTAATCATAAAGAGATAAGAGAATTTGTTCGGGAACAGAAGATCGAACAATTTTATGATATTAATACCGGAGTCTGTCATCAGGTTCTTCCCGAAAAAGGACACGTCGTTCCCGGAACTCTCATATTGGGAGCGGATTCCCATACTACCACCTACGGAGCATTTGGTGCTTTTTCCACCGGGATTGGAAGAAGCGAAGTGGCTTCCATCTGGGCAACAGATGAAATCTGGCTTAGAGTACCGGAGACTATCAAGATAAATATTGAAGGAAAAATACCTTCCGGAATATATCCTAAAGATATTATCCTCTACATTATTGGGAATTTAAGTGCGGACGGTACATTGTATAAAGCAGTAGAGTTTTGCGGAAAAGTAATTGAGGAAATGGATATGGGGGGCAGAATGACTCTATGCAATATGGCAGTGGAGATGGGAGCAAAGATCGGCTATGTAGAACCAGACGAAAAAACGATACAATGGCTTGCTTCAAGGACCAATAAAAAATACCAAATAATAAAATCAGATGCTGATGCCGACTATGAGAAAATTATGAATTACGATATAAGTGATTTGGAACCTCAAATTGCCTGCCCTCATACCGTAGATAATGTAAAATCGGTAGCGAAGGTGGCGGGAACTAAAATTGACCAGGCATTAATCGGAACCTGTACCAATGGAAGATTGGAAGATCTAAAAGTTGCCAGTAAAATTCTTAATGGTAAAAAAATTGCTAAGGGAGTCAGACTTTTAATCTTTCCTGCTTCAATGGAGATCTTTGCCCAGGCGATGGAATTAGGAATTCTTCAGGGATTAATCAAAAGCGGAGCGGTAATCATGAATCCAGGATGTGGCCCTTGTTTGGGAGCCCATGAGGGGGCTTTAGCTCCCGGAGAAGTTTGTTTGAGTACTGCCAATAGAAATTTTAAGGGAAGAATGGGATGTAAAGAGGCAGAGATTTATTTAGCCAGTCCGGCTATTGTGGCCATTTCTTCCCTTTGTGGTGAGATTACCGATATAGGAGGGGATTTAAAGTGAATATTAAAGGGAGAGTATGGAAATATGGTGATGATGTAAATACCGATATTATCTTTCCGGGTAAATATACTTATACTATTTCCGATCCTAAAGAGATGGCACTCCATGCCCTGGAAGACCTTGATTCGAAGTTTGTCAAAGAAGTTGAAAAGGACGATATTATTGTAGCGGGAAAGAATTTTGGTTGTGGCAGTTCCCGGGAACAAGCCGCTACCTGTCTAAAATATGCGGGAGTGGGAGCTGTTGTAGCCCAATCATTCTCCAGAATATTTTTTCGGAATGCTATTAATCAGGGACTTCCCGTGATTCAAAGCAAAGAAGCAGTGGAGAATATATCTTCAGGTGAATTAATTGAAATTGATTTTGAAAGAGGAAAATTGTTGTGCAAAGAGGGAGTTCTTAATTTTCCTCCTTTGCCGGAATTGGTATTAGGGATTCTTACAGATGGGGGACTTATTCCTCACACTAAAAAATTATTGAAAATGGAGAAGGGAGAATAAAATGGCGAAATATAAGATAGCCTGGTTACCGGGTGATGGAATCGGAAATGATGTAATGGAAGCAGCAAAAATTGTATTAGATGAACTTAAACTTGATGCAGAATATTTGCCTGGCGATGTGGGTTGGGAATTTTGGAAAAAAGAAGGAAATCCTTTACCTGACAGGACTATAAAAATTCTCCAAGATACAGATTGTTGTCTCTTTGGAGCGATAACTTCCAAACCTAAAGAAGAAGCAAAAAAGGAACTTGCCCCCGAACTCAAAGAAAAAGGGTATGTTTATTCGAGCCCAATTGTAAGATTACGTCAGGAATTTAAGTTACATACGAACTTACGTCCCTGTAAAGCTTATAAAGGAAACCCTCTCAATTATCGTGATGATATAGATTTGGTGGTTTTTAGGGAAAATACCGAAGGATTGTACAGTGGAGTAGAGTTTCATCCTCTACCCCAAAAGGTAATGGATTCTCTGGTAGAAAGTCATCCCAAGATGAAAAGATTTAAAGACATCCCTTTAGAAGATATTGCTTTATCTTGCAGGATCTTTACTCGGAAAGCCTGTCAATCTATTATCCGTCAGGGTTTTGAATATGCCAAGAAGTATAATAGAAGTTCAGTTACGGTAATTGAGAAACCAAATGTAATCAGAGAAACCAGTGGATTAATGATAAGAGAGGCTCGTAAAATTGCGCAAGAATATCCTGGAATCGAACTTTGGGAGACCAATGTAGATGC